>VOFE01000866.1_pt1 | contig 24001 bp, 20 predicted proteins | sample 5384071 | NCBI WGS metagenome assembly VOFE01 (sample SAMN12384724, study PRJNA508395) | human gut metagenome | isolation source: healthy gut D | host: Homo sapiens
CTCCGGTATGACTTCCAACCTTAATATCGTTCACCCATACATCGGTTTTCCAGTCAACGGCACCAAAATGTAGCAAAACCTGTTTTCCTCTCCAGGCTGAAGGTATCTCAAAGCTCCGCTGATAGATTACTTCCTGATTTTCGTTCACTCTTTTTCCTACTCCGGACAAAGACGATTCTACAGCAAAAGGTACGAGAATTTGGCCTTCAAAACCGTTGGAATGCGTCCACCTTTTATCAATAATAGCATAATCCCACAAACCATTCAGGTTTTTCCAGTCATTACGCTGCATGATGGGCCTTGGATACTCGGGCAATACATCGGAAGGATTGATCTGTTCTGCCCACTTTGTCTTTATTCTATCTCCGGCCGGTTTCCATTGAGCCGAACTCTCCAAAATAAAAAACGTTACTAAAAATAACGAGATGAATAATTTTTTCATGGTATGTAACTCTATTTAATGTTTGGAAGCAAAGTTAGCTACAAATTTATTTTCAGAATAACGCAATTGACTCAATAAATGCAATAATCTTTCCATTTATTCGCTAAGATAGAAAGATACACGAGAAAAACATACCAATTTGTGAGATCCAATAGCAAAAAATAAAGAAGATGGGAAATTATAAAAACAAGAGGTTAACACCTTGCAAAGACTTAATTCTCAAGAAAAGCTCCTTTTCTATCAGGTAATCTGTCGTTTCAAAGCATTTGCATATCCCTCGATAATCAATTCCAACCCATCCGTTAATTCTTGTGGTGAAATAACAATCTCCAATTTTCCCACCGTAGCATTTTTCTGATATTTTTTATTAGGGAAGCTGATCTGTAGTTCATCGTTTATAACTTCCAAGGCAAATTCTGCCGTCACAGTAGCCTTCTCTATTTTAGAAGCCGTAACAGGTACCAATGTGATTAAAGGGACCTGAACTGTTGTAGTAGTAACTGCCCGGTATCATCCAAAGCGGGATATTCAAGTTGCACTATCTTCGGAACCAATGCCCCTTTATTTTTCCCCTCCCCGTCAACAGGCTTTTCAAAATACTTATCCAGCAAACCTTCATTCTTATCCATCAGTGAGTCGCTGGCACTTACAATGGCATGATGGATAGCCTCTACAAACAATTTAAAGCTAATCATATCGATGAGTTTTATGATTCGACATTATGCTATTTTACTTTTTCTGAGGTGCCATCTTCTTCAACTTTTCAAAGTTGTCGACCGCCTCACTCACTACTGAGCGACTTTCCGACGCCAACCCAATCGCCGCTTGACAATTAGGGCATGAGAATTGCACACCTTGAATTAGCAAATGCAAATCAATGGGTATTTGAGTCCTACATACCGGACATGGGATATATTGATCTATCATACTTCTATTCTTCTTTTTCCGACTGTTTATCTATCTTTTGTATGGGCTGTATCGATTTTGTATACAAATCAAGTAAAGTCAATACTCCTTTAGGCAAAGGTAATCTGCCCGCATGTATATTCACTTTAAGACGGCTCGACAAAGTACTATCATATTGTTCACGGGAGTTTTTCTTATATTCCTGTTTGGCCGGAGCAATTCTTCCATTCAGAACCGCCTTCTTCTCTACAAGCTGCACATCCGCATTTACTTGCGATTTATAATCATAAGAACCCACCGATGTGATTTCCAGATCAAAGTCCACATTGATCTTATCTATTGCAAGAGAATTTAAAGGCAATAAGCACAGTAAAGGAACCTGAAAAGCCATTTTGTTGATAGAGATGTATCCCGGATCAGTGGGTTGTTTCCGTATGATCAACAACCGGCTGACTCAGTACCATCTCTATCATAAGAGGTTGTCGCAAGTCGCTTCCCTCCTCTTTTGTGAAGCAATAATCAAGCAAGAACTGAGCCTGCCCGGTCAGCATCATAACATTGGCTTTCGAGGCCGCCACCAAAGGTGCGCCAATGATTGATTCAATGTTAAGTTCTGCCCCAAATTGAGGTTTGAATGTACCTTGCTCTTTTTCAGACATAATCGTTTATTTCGACTTGATATTAAACTTTCCTGACCATTCTATCATTCAAACTACTTTCAGGATGCTGGAGGAGTAGGAGTAGAAGGGGCAGGCGTCAATTCTATAGGCTGAATTGCTTGCGTAAATGCTTCGATAATAGTGTTTACTCCTTTAGGAAGTGGCAATTGACCTGCATGTACATTTACCGTATACTTGGCAGAATTGCTCTTCTCATAATGTGTATTATGGCTCGAAGAATCTTTTGAAGAATAACTGGCCGAACCTTTAATAGTTGTACTTAGCAACCCCCAACCTATTTTAGTTTCAAAACTACCTTCGCCTGTAGTCTCAGATTCTTTTGCTTGATTGTCATCTTCTGAAAAGCTTGATTTTACTTCCATCTCAAAGTTAATATCCACAGTTTCCACAGCCAATGAATTAATTGGCAGGATCGTCAATAAAGGTAGAGTAAACTTAGTACTGGCCTGAGGAATTCCTTTAGTAGTATCCATACCCTGAGTTATAACACTTCTAGTTAATACCATATCAATCATGATAGGCTCATAATTATAAACAGGTGGTTTTTCGCTCCCACTAATATTCTTTTTTTTGAAGCAAGTGTCCAACATAAACATCGTTTGCGTAAGAGCCATTGCAGAATTCGCCTTAGCGGCTGCATTCAAAGGACCTCCGATTAAGCTTTCCATTGGCAGCCCGGAGAATTGCTGCGACATCGACAATAAATTTGTATCCATAATAATGCGTTTTGAAGAAGTTATTAAATATGTTAACTAAAACTCAGAAGTCTCTTAATCCATCTTTTTATGCATTCTAATAAGCGAGCAAAAAATCCTTTTTTTTCCTCTTAGGCTTTTCCGCCGGATAAAAACTAATAGTAATGCGTTCACCCATATGCCTTTCACATTTATCCCGATTCGTAATGTGACAAAGTTAGTGACATAAAAGCATAAAAAGAGAATATAAGTGATAACATCTAATTTTCACAATTAGCTATTTATCACTTACTTACAAAGAGAAGTAATAACAATCTTCAAAAAGCAGGCTAATTAGCAACCTTCAATTTTATCCGATGCCTCCTTTGAGCCACAATTTGCTTATTGACATTCCCAAAGCAAAGAGCAATGGTAAAATCATCTAACCCACAAATTGAGAGGCATGAAAATAGACAATCATCTTCCGTATATTTAGGATAGGTTTGGTGCAGATACTCTATATAGTCCTTGTATATCTCCATAATAGTAGAACGAAGTTTCTTCTGCTCATTTTCCAATAAAATACGTAAATCCTGTTTGTTTTTAGTCTTGTCTTGACGACTAAGCCGTTCTATTGTTTTATAAATGGATGTCTCTTTAAAGATCACATTGCATAATTGCGCCTTTTCATCGGCCAATTTTCTGATTTCATTTTCTTTCTGAGAAAGCAGTTTTTGAGTTTCTTCTTGTTTATCCCTCAATAAAGAAATATAATACTCAGTCTCTATCGCATGTACTTCCAATAAAGCCTGATCGTATTTATGCTCCTGTTCGAGAAACTTCTTCCGCTGCTTTGTCCGCTGAATATACCAGACCAGAAAAAGAATCACGAGTAAACAGAAAACGATCAGATAGATAAATGGAAACTGCATCTTCACTTTAAAATATTCGGTTATCTGACAGCAAAGAAAATAAAAATATAGAGAAATAGCAATATATATTTCAAAAAAAGCTGACTCACAAACCTACATGGTTCATTTGATCCGCTACCTCTTTCTATTCTGTTACCCGCAGAAGCACAACACTCACATTATCTCTACCACCTGCCGCCTTTGCAGCTTCTATCAGATTGATTGCAGTAGGTTCTGATGAAGAACTTCTTCAATCTGATCATCTGTAAGCATATCACTTAAACCATCGGAACAAATCAAAAAGAGATCTTCATCCAATAATTGACCGGTTAATTCGGTGAAATCGGCAAAAGCAGATGTTCCGGCACCCAAAGAGTTATATATTACGTTGGATGGAGTAGTCATATCTCCGGTCAGCTCCGCATAGAATGGTCCGACGAAAGTTGTTTCAGAATACCGCCACGATAACGATACAGGCGACTGTCTCCAATATTCACCATATAGATGCGCTCTTCATAACTGAACATGCCTACAAAAGTGGTTCCCATTCCCTCGTATTGAGGAAGTTCAACGCCCTTGTTTGTTATCAGAGCATGAGTTTCATTCACCCATTCTTTATCTCGCCGGACAGTACCTCATGGGAAAGATCGGAAGGAAGATCGGTAATAAAACGGTCGAATGCCTGGGTAGCCAACTCACTGGCAAATTCTCCACCTTCGTGTCCGCCCATACCATCCGCTACAAAAGCCGTAAATCGAGCCTGAGGAATGAGTTCAAACTTCTGTTCGTATGTTTCGTCACGATAAAGTCCTCCATTGAAAAGTATCATGTCTTCATTATTGGTGCGTATGCACCCCATATCACTGGCAAGCTGACATTTCAATAATAACATAAGGCAATTTTGCGATTTAATGATTACAACCTACGATTAAAATGATCTCTATTCCATCCGAATCTATTCAACCTTAAAATCAAGATTGGCTATACGAACGATATCTCCGATGCTAAACACCGCAGGTACATTCGGCGAAAGACGGTTACCGTTTACAAACGTACCATTGGTAGAATCCAGATCCACTATTTCCCATTGTCCGGATGCGCTCTTCTGTAAGCGGGCATGGGTACCGGAAACATATCCCTGAGAAGCGAATGCAGATACATAATCACCCTTTCTACGCCCAATCACCGCACCATTTCCCAAACCTAAACGAATGCCTGCGGCAGAACAAACCAAACGTACAGGAAGTGGAGGTACGGATACCCGGAGGGATTGTTTTTTCAGGCTCAGAGGGAGCCGGACTCACAGAAGAAGCCGAGGAATTCACGGAAGAAGTCGAAGGATGCACAGGTGACACCACTTGATTTGCAGCGGATACTAACGGCTGACCGCATTGCGTGCATCGTTTCCCTTTCCAAACACATGGCATTGATGGCAAATATACAGTTCAACACCACATTGATCGCAATAGTAACTATCACTTTCTATTTCAACTCTGCATTTAGGGCAGTTGACTAATATACTCATTTCTTTAGTAATTAACAATTAGTGATTCAATTATCCCATATCCTCAGGCAACAATATACTGTAACTTGCCGGATCAAAGTCAGGACGCTCCATTTCGTGACGAAGACGGGAACTCTGATTCTTTTCACCCGATCGAAATAATTATTCACTTCACGGGCATTGGCAAAATTACGTTCACGACGATTATATAAATCCGTGAAGTAAACACGCATGGCATTTTCTGCTTCAGGAGTCAGTGTAAGCTTATCCTTTTTTGCCTTCATCCTAAAAATTTGCGCCAATTCATCGGGATTATAGTCCTCAAAATGAATCACCTTAGTGAAGCGGGATTCCAAACCGGAATTCGTATCAATCCATTGGCGGATCTCACGCGGATACCCGGCAGCAATGCAAACCATCTTCCCCTTATAATCAAGCAACATCGGCAAAATGGTATTCGTAGCCTCCTGCCCGAAGTTATCGCCCATCAGTGAATAAGCTTCGTCAATAAAGAACACACCGCCCACCGCACGCTTCACAACCCGTGCCGTTTTAGTGGCAGTCTGTCCCACATAGCCTTCTACCAAATCCTTACGGGTTACTTCCAACAAACGATTGCTGGGCAATACACCCAATGAGTAGAAAATATTTCCCATGATACGTGCCACAGTAGTCTTTCCCGTTCCCGGATTACCGACAAAGAGATAGTGATCCACTACACCCTGGAATTTCTTACCCATAGCTTCCGCCTTAGCACGCTCCACTTTGATATAATCGGCAATCTCCTTCACTTCACGTTTCACGCTGGATAATCCGATCAATTGGTTCAATTCAGCCATGCACTCTTCTTCATCGATCATCTTTGGCGGATCATACGGAATATCCTCCGCCTCGATGGTCAGGTACATTTCGCGAGTCAAGGTCTGTCCTCCGGCATGTAATTGTGCCAGCCGATTGGCACGGCGGGCTTTGGTTTTCTCAAAGAGTTTCACCATTTCCCCTGCATTTCCAAAGTTCTCATCTTTCGATGTCACCATTTCATCGACTAATTTAATCAGCATCTCTTCTGCATCCGATGTCAGTATATTCCCTTTCTTCCTGATAAGAGAACGATAAATACAAATCAACTGGTCTGCCGAGTAGTCCTCGATATGCAGAAAATTACTAAACCGGCGCCGGAAACCCGGATTGGCATTATTGACAAATTCCTCCATTTCAGCGCGATAACCGGCACAGATAACCACAAATTTCCCGGCATCCTTCACCATTCGGGTCATTAGTGCCTCCACGGCTTCCACTCCAGTCTGATCCTTACTTCCACCCGCACTGATAGGCATCAGAGCATAGGCTTCATCTATAAAAAGAATACCGCCCATTGCTTCGTCACAAGCCTTATCCACAAGTTTGGCCGTCTCATTCTGATACGTACTTATCAGATGTTTACGCTCCTTTTCCACGACTTTATCGGTAGGCAGCAGACCGATGGCTTTAAAGACCTCTCCCAACTTACAGGCGATGGTGGTCTTACCTGTCCCCGGATTACCCGTCAGCACAATGTGTACAGGAGTCACCTCAGCGTCAGCAATACCCATTTCCATCATTTCCTTGTCCATGGCTATCTTGTTCGCCAGCGCACGTATCTCTGCTTTTACGCTGTCCATACCGACGAATTCATTCAATTCAGCAAGTACAACGTCCAGACTCTTGATATTTTGCTTTCTTCACCTTCAATATCGGCACGCGTCAGTACATGCACCATAGACGCATCATAATCCGGTGTACCCTTCAGTTCCAGCAACCGGACTCCCTGATTCTTGATTGCACGATCCATTGCGTTCCGTACTTCACGGGCATTACCGAAATTGCGTGTACGGGTCAGGTACATCTTCGAGAAGTAATTACGGATAAATGCCTCGGCCTCTTCATCCAGGGTCAGATGCTCTTTCTTCACCTGTCGGCGGAAGATTTCCGTCAATTCATCGGCTTTATAGTCGCGGAAAGTCACCGTTTCATTGAAACGGGAGGCCATCCCGAGTTGGAACTCAGAAATTCTCCCATCTCTTTTGTATATCCGGCAGCAATAGCCACAAACTGCCCGCGACGATCTTCTACCAGTTTCAACAACGTATCAATTGCCTCTTGGCCGAACTGGTCATTATCACCTTGCTTCAATGTATAGGCTTCGTCAATGAACAGTACTCCGCCCATAGCCATATCCACATATTTTTCCACTGCCAAGGCCGTCTGACCTACATATCCCGCAACCAGCTCCTTTCGTGAAACTTCCACCAACTGACCGATGGGCAGCACTTCCAGCGAATTCAGGATATCAGCAAAGATACGGGCAATCGTTGTCTTCCCCGTCCCCGGATTACCAAGGAACAGAAAATGATCTTTGACCTCCCGCTTTGCTCCGGCACCTTTCCGTTCCCGTTCAAAATCTATCTTATTAATGATTTTCTGCACCGTTGCCTTGATTTCATCGATACCGACAAACTCATCCAGCTCTGCCATGATCTCCTCATAACTCTTCTGCCGGAACTCTTTACCGGGAATATCCTCAGGAATGGCAACCGATGCATTCGGATCGCGCTTGATAGTATTGGCAAAGATATCAGCCGCCTTTTTCACAGCCAAATGCCCATTCCCGAAATCATCTGATTTCTGTCGCATCTCATTCTTAAACACACGTTCCAATTTAGCATCCGCTTCCTCACTCAATGCAATCCCATAACGTTTTTTGAGTTCATGGATACAAAGCTGCTTCAGTTCCTCCATACTGAAATCTTTCAGATCGAAGTAATACTCAAAGCGATTGCGCACATCAGGATTGGATACCAGAAACTCTTTAAAGGCCGATGAAAGCCCGGAAAGAATGACTATCGGATCATTGTTCCACTTATCCATACAGCTGAACAGCTTATCAAGCTTATTGATATCATTGGCTGCACCCGAAGGCAAAAGCTTCTGCACATTTTCAATGCAAAGAATCCCCCCTTTCAGATCGGCGGTATTCTTTTCCCACTCTTTGGCAAACTCCTCATAATCCACTGCATCCACTACTTTCATGGCAGGCTTCTTGATAATACCACTGGAATACAATAGTTTTTGCAATACTCCTGCCAGTTTGGTTTTACCGGTTCGGTATTTCCCGTAATAATCATGTCCATGCCCAGACGAATGGAAATGCCACTACGCTGTGCACGCAAAGCGAGCGACTCACAAGTATTTACCAAATCCTGCAACTGGTTCTTGACGGTTTCCATCCCCACCAACTCACGCAGCGGTTCGGTAGCTTTAGTAACCACATTGGTACCACACCATTTGCAGAAAACAGCCTTTTCACGGTTCGGCTTATTACATTTCGGACAATTCATAGTCATCTTCATTTATCAGTTCTCTACATCTGCTTTCGCTTTTTTGAAACTGAAGTTCACTTGTTTTTTGGTCGTATAATTCTCATAAGTACCTTCAAAAGCATCCATTCCATCGCCGGTGAACGTACCGTTATACTGCCCGTCGAGAGTACCGTTCTTGTATACATCGTCAAAATGGATAGTATTCGTAACGGTATTCACAGTGCCCGTCAATGCTTCGTTGGTCAGATTCGTATATTGCACATGTATGGTAGCTTTCAAGCCTTCCGAGTTTGCTGTCGTTATGTTCAGCGTAGCATTACGCCCTTCAAACGTACCCTCCCATGTACCTACCAGTTCTTTAAGCTTTCCATCGTTTTGCAGAAAACGGAGGCATCCAGTCCGAATGCCGGAGTATATTGCACAAACAAATAGGCCAGCCAACCTACCACCACCATGGAAAGTACAGCACGATAAGAAAACTTACGGATACAATCTTTCAGATATTTAGCATATTGCGCCGATTCACCGCCAATAGAAGACTCAAAGTGTGTCCCCACACTCGCCTTAAAAGCAAAATGCAATGGCTCCAAGCCTGTTTCCTCAAAACCGGGATTCAGCAAATGATCATGCAATCTCCGCTCAACCGGAAGTTTGAAATAACAGCTTTTCATCAGATAATAAGCCAGTAGGAGCAAAAAAAGTCCAGCCAGTACATAATGAGCATAGGGCATGATGAGATCCAGCACAAAATAGACTGTATAGTAGATAATTGCCCCCACAATAAAACCTAAAATAGCACTTCCGATAAGATTCTCAAAATCAGAAGTTACAAAAATAAGAATACCGAAGATGATACCCATCGTCACAATGGAACCGACTGAGAAACCGGACAACGGGTTTTCTGTAAACGGAAGCCCGTAGAAGCATAATGCAACCGCAAAAGCCAAAATAGGAATGAAACACAGTATTCCCAGCAAGACACGCATCACCGTCAGCGTCCTACAACGCAAACGCACTTTCCGCAGGTTCTTATTCACAAAATTGGTGGCAATACGGAAATTGGAAACATCTGTATCTTTACTATCTATTTTTTCGATGAATTCGAGATATTTCACCGTTTCCTGCTCGTATGCGAATTTGGGAGAAAGATTCTTCAACGGATTCTCCTGAAAGAAAGTAGTAAGCCAGTCTCTCAGATATCCACTCTCCAGTTCTGCCTTAACTTCTTTCGATGGAATGGACCTCAATCCGTCCAAATCGTTTATACTCTTATCACTATCCTTGAAGTAATAATAAGGTAAAGCACCCAATCCCTTGATCATCTTAAAAGTAGCTATTATCCAGTTGTAAGGACCTGCTTTCCGGAGATTATCTTTGGATTTCAGTTCAAAGCAATAATTTATCCATTCAATCTTATCCTCATACACACCCTTAGACTTCAGATAGAAATAGAGCCGCGAACCTTTCAGACTTGAGAGCATACCGAGAATATAATCGGCATATTCATGATCCGGATCATTCTTCGGTGTATTCTTGTAAACCATCAACTGTTGATTGATGAATTGGGCTATTTGAGTATGTGTGAAATAATAATTATTTGCTGTCTCGTCCATTTGCAGGGTGAAGGAAACTTTAGGACTCAAATTATAAAGTACACCGTAAGTTACCGCAGCATCCGATGTACTGAAGCCTTTCAATTGAGTACGTATCTTCCCTACCAATCCTTTATCACGGCCTGCCAACCATATCAGGAAAGACTCTTCTGCCAAATCATTCCACGAGTCGGCACTCAACATATGATTATAAGCATAATGAAGAACTTCTTCCGGTGTATTGCAACGCCCCAAATTCCCCTTTTCATCGATCAATTCATAAGGACGTGAAGGATCAAGTTCATAGATCAAACGCCATAAAGCCTCCCTTTGGCGACCTTTTTTATTAAACAAGGGAGCTGCATTATCCGTAAGCCGCTTCAGATCGTGCGCATTAAAAAAGAGAAACAGGGGATCGTTCGCATTCGCCAAGGTAGTCTGGTAAGTGTTGAAATTCTCAATGAGAGATTGCGCTATTTCTTCGGCGGTAGTCCGCGGACGTCCCTTGACATCATAATAGGGCATATCCACATTGAGCGTATAACAGGCGGCATACAGCCCTGCAGTCTGGTCTTTCGGATAGCGCTTTTCCACAATATCTTCGATTTCCGAAACCAATTCCGGCCGCTGATTATCATTCAGCCATTTAGTAAAGCTTACCGGTATAGAGATATTTTATGGCAAGATTCTGATCCTGTCGCATAAAATCAGCCAATTGTTCGGGTGAATGTGCTATTTGATTCTTTCCGGCATTAAAAATAATACTGAAACGACGTTTACTTTCCTGCCCGACAAAATCACTGAATACATCCTCTCCCCGAGCCCAACGAACGATTTCGGTAAATCCACAACGTTTTTTCCGGCTGAGGTGCGGTCAATGCTTTTTATTAATTGCAGCGTTCGTCCCGATAAATCCGCAGGAAAAGGTAAATCCCTGTGCGTTTACGCTTCATCAGCTCAAATTCTCTTTCTTTAAACTCTTTCTCGCCCATCCACAGACAGAGCAAAACCATACCAAGAGTAAAAATCGCTCTTCGTATCAATCTCCACCCGATTCTCACGGGAACCGTATAATACATTTCGGGAGCTGCATAAATGCGGGTACGAGCTGGTCCGTACGGGCAACTCCATTCTGATCGCATCTTACCGAAATACCAAAATCGCCCAGCAGTACCTGATTCTGATTCTCATCGGCAAAAAGAAATTACCCGGCTTTATATCCCGATGAATAAACCCATGCTTATGGCAGAAATCAATGGCGGCAGCAGCTTGTTTAGCAATTTCACAAAGCCTTCTTTCGTCTCCTTTCAGATTTATTTTATCCAAAGAGCCTCCTTTACAGTAAGTCATTACTTCATAATGCCTCAATTCACCGGAAACACGCGGATTATCCCACTGACCATGATCTATGATATCCACTAATAATCCCGAGCGCGGTGTTTGTCTTATAATTTCAAGTATCTGATGATTAGGAGGCGGCTCAATACCAACATAATAGAGTTTTAGTACGTACTGCTTTCCCTTATTTTCCACCAGAAAGATCTGAGCTTCTCCCGTTCCATCCGAGATTACCTTTACAACCCTGTAATTCAGCCCTTTAATAAGATATTCCGTATCATGCTGGCGAGTGATAGCCTCAATCGCCTTTTGCTGTTCGGCACGTAAGGTCGCATCATCTGACGAAACCGGACGCAACGTCTTATCCTCCATTCCACCCGGATGCAGAGTTTTGTCAATGTTAGCTACACCAGGGCGCAAGGTCTTCTTACTATCATCTTCCGGGCGAAGAGTTTTTTCTTCTTCACCAGGACGAAGGGTTTTCTCGGCTTTCAGGGCAGGGCGCAAAGTTTTATCACCGTCCGCACTACCGGGACGCAGTGTTTTATCACTGTCTCTCAAGTCGCTCATAATTCTATATAGTTTTAAGATTAGCCAATCCGGCAAGGCACCCTGAAGGATCAATCATCCTGATACTCAAAGGTTTTGTAACAGTCACCACATCTTCATATACCCAAGTCCCCCCCAGTTCCGGCTGGGCACACTCACTTGGGTGGCTATGGTGGCAAACCGCAGAGGTTACATATCCAGCAAACAGGCGCTTTTGTTACGGATTTCCGCAAAACAGGCAATTTCCTTGCCGAATAGTAATTCCGCTGCATCTGTGGCGTCATATCTCCTTCCGGACGAAGTTTCTCCATCAGTAACTTCATCTCTTCCAGTTTCTCTTTATAAGATTGTCTTTGCTTCGTCAAGATCTACCTTCTTCACATTCAGCATCTATATATCGAACATGTCGCATCTATATATCGGACATGCAGTATCTATATATCCAATACCACCGATATATAGATGCTAGGAAAAGAGCGGAATGAAATAAGAGCGTTCAGTCTTTCCAATACAGATGCTCCTATATCCTCGAAAAACAGTTCTCCAAATGCCACACTTAAACGTATGAAATGCCACATCTGAGTGCCTTAAATACCACACTTGAAGAAGTGCGAAGTATGGCATTCCGGACGTTTAAGTGTGGCATTCTGGTTACTGAGATGTGGCATTCCCTTAAGTGTGGTTACTTATATATCAAAGCCGCTAAATAAAAGTTGATGTGATTTACTCTCACTACTCTCACTCTTGAAATAAGCAGTTGATAGACTAAATATTAAGTGTGAGTGAGAGTAAATTTTGGGCGTGGGGGGTAAGTTCCCTACCCTCACGCTCAAAATTTTATTCCTACAGATTAACTTGCTATAACACAATAAGATATCCCGCATTTGGCGTAGATGCCGTATAGGCCCGTAATCCGGTATTTTTAGCTTTTTTCCCCCGCATAGACGGCGGTATGTAAGCCCTTTCCAAGGATTATTCTCCTAATAAATGTATCGTTTCTGTAGAGTTCATGGGGTGATCATTGCCTGAAATTACATTGCTTGTTATGGATGAGAACAAGCAATGTAATCACCCACAACATTACTTGTACCGGATCACATCATTACTTGTTTTCAGGTCAAATATTCTTCAAATGACTATGCCTGGATTTACTTTACACTTTTGTTTTGATATATACTGCTTTTTCTTCACAGTTAAAAATAGTCTTCCTGTTTAAGTTTACATCTTGGATTTTACGTTCCTGATAAACTTCACACATTCCCCTGCCGGTTATAAATATATACATCTTCTATAGATGTATATTTTTCCATGACCCAATTAGCCATTAATTATATATCCGACAAGGAATATTATGAAAAACACCGCGGCGGTTCGCCTTAGCGGCTGGAGGCGCGAAGCCTCCAAAGAGCGTTAAGCTGCTGCGCTAACCCTCATTTCCTAAAATGGGTGTTTTCATATTAAATGACTTAATAGAATTAATACATATCGTCGATTCTACTAACCATCCCTTAAACAATGATAAGAAAAAAGAAAAACTGGATGAGGGAATTGAACTTTGCACCGAATCCATCGCAAAGCATGGCATCACCTTTGGACGCATGAAGACGGGAACCCCCGTACGCATAGATGGACGCAGCGTGCATTATGAGGATATGGAAATCCAAGACGGAGAATGTGACTTCCACAAGTTCTCGTTCATGGACACTCATGTACGCCATTTGAAACAGCTCCCTTGCTGGACCTGCTTCACCAACGAAGAAGCACACCGCATCCTGCAGGAAGGTCTGCCGAATTCTCCCCTTTTCAACGGACAAATCCAAAGTATCGGCCCACGTTATTGCCCCAGTATAGAAACCAAGATTGTGACTTTCCCCGACAAACCGCAGCACCAGCTTTTCCTGGAGCCCGAAGGGGAAACAACCCAAGAGCTCTACTTGAATGGATTCTCTTCTTCATTGCCCATGAACATCCAGATTGCAGCATTGAAAAAGATACCGGCGTTCAGAGACCTCGTCATCTACCGCCCGGGCTATGCCATCGAATACGACTTCTTTGACCCCACCCAACTGAAACATACGCTGGAAACGAAGAATATAAAGAATCTGTTCTTTGCCGGACAAGTAAACGGAACAACCGGTTACGAGGAAGCAGCTGGACAAGGAATCATGGCAGGTATCAACGCCCACATCAATTGCCACGGCGGAGAACCGTTCACCCTTGCAAGGGATGAAGCATATATCGGCGTTTTAATCGACGATTTGGTAACAAAAGGCGTGGACGAGCCTTACCGTATGTTTACTTCCCGTGCCGAATATCGCATCCTGCTCCGTATGGATGATGCGGACATGCGACTCACGGAAAAAGCCTGGAAGCTGGGACTTGCCAAGGAAGAGCGGTACAAGCTGCTGACAGAAAAACGTGAAGCCGTGAACCGGATTATAGACTTCGCGCGGAATTACTCGATGAAACCGGCATTAATCAATCCGGTATTGGAGCAGCTCGGCACTACTCCACTGCGCCAGGGATGCAAATTGATAGATTTGATAAACCGTCCGCAGATAACGATTGAGAACATTGCCGAACACGTCAGTGCCTTTAAACGAGAACTGGATAAAATATCCGATAGAAAGGAAGAAATTGTAGAAGCTGCAGAAATACTCATCAAGTACGAGGGATACATCGGACGCGAACGGATTATTGCGGATAAATTGGCAAGATTGGAAAGCATCAAGATAAAAGGTAAGTTTGACTATAATTCCATTCAATCCCTTTCTACCGAAGCTAGACAGAAGCTGATGAAGATAGATCCAGAAACAATTGCCCAAGCGAGTCGGATTCCGGGAGTATCTCCAAGCGACATCAACGTGCTACTGGTACTTTGCGGACGATAAGCGGCAACGTTTCACGTGAAACAAAGAATTCAATAAACGCATTAAAAATACTGATTATGAGCAAAGAAACTCTTACCAAAAGCATCCGAGAAATACCCGACTTCCCCATTCCGGGAATTCTATTCTACGATGTAACTACCTTGTTCAAGGAGCCTACCGCCTTGCAGGAACTCTCGGACACACTATACGAGATGTATAAAGACAAAGGCATCACCAAAGTAGTGGGTATAGAATCAAGAGGATTCATTATGGGCCCCATTCTCGCCACCAGACTGGGGGCAGGCTTCGTACCTATCCGCAAGCCGGGAAAGCTTCCTGCAGAAACCATTGAAGAAAGCTATGATAAAGAATATGGCAAAGACACCGTGCAGATGCACAAGGATGCCATCAATGAAGACGATGTAGTATTGCTACACGACGACTTGCTGGCAACCGGTGGAACAATGGAAGCCGCCTGCAAACTGGTGAAACAGATGAACCCCAAGAAAGTGTATGTAAACTTCATCATCGAGCTGAAAGAGCTTCATGGCAAGGATGTGTTTGGAGATGATGTGGAAGTGGAGGCTGTGCTGTCGCTTTAGCCATTTCACATTTCACTACAGATTACACAGATTATTTATCCACCACAAAAACACAGTTTTATCAAAGAGAAATCTGCGCTAACCTGTGTAATCTGTGGTGAAACGTCGGTATTATGGAAGAACTCAGAACTAACGACTACCTCAAAGGGATTGTATCCAACCTTCCCGAAAGTCCCGGTATTTACCAATATCTGAATACCGAAGGAACCATTATATATGTAGGAAAGGCAAAGAATCTGAAGCGAAGAGTGTCTTCCTACTTCAACCGGGAGCACGAACCGGGAAAGACGAGGGTGCTGGTCAGCAAGATTGCAGATATCCGATATATCGTGGTGAATACGGAAGAAGACGCGCTATTGCTGGAAAACAATCTTATCAAGAAATACAAGCCTCGCTACAACGTACTGTTGAAAGACGACAAGACGTATCCCAGCATCTGCGTGCAGAACGAATACTTTCCACGTGTATTCAGAACCCGGAAGATAATCCGTAACGGTTCCTCCTATTATGGCCCTTACAGCCATATACCTTCCATGTACGCATTACTCGACCTCATCAAGCATCTGTACCCTTTGCGTACATGCCACCTGAACCTCTCTCCGGAAAACATACGTGCCGGAAAGTTCAATGTTTGCCTGGAATACCACATCAAGAACTGTGCAGGACCTTGCATCGGGAAGCAAAGTCAGGAAGAGTATCTGAAAAACATCGGTGAAATCAAGGAAATCCTCAAAGGGAATACCCAGGAGATAGAACGGATGCTTTTCCAGCAAATGCAGGAACTGGCAGCCGAAATGAAGTTTGAAGAAGCACAGAAGATAAAGGAGAAATACCTGCTGTTGGAAAACTACCGGGCGAAATCGGAAGTGGTAAGCAACGTGCTGCACAATATCGACGTGTTCTCCATCGAGGAAGACAGCGATGAAAAGTCCGCTTTCGTCAACTACCTGCACATTACGAACGGTGCCATCAACCAGGCTTTCACCTTTGAATACAAGAAACGATTGAATGAGAGCAAAGAAGAACTGCTCTCTCTCGGCATCATCGAAATGCGGGAAAGATACAAGAGCCTTTCTCGTGAAATCATCGTGCCTTTTGAGCTGGATATGGAGCTGAAAGATGTCGTCTTTACCATCCCGCAACGGGGAGACAAAAAGAAGCTGCTGGAACTCTCCCTCCTCAATGTGAAGCAGTACAAAGCCGACCGCCTGAAGCAAGCCGAAAAGCTGAATCCGGAGCAACGGACCGTGCGCCTGCTGAAAGAGATACAGCAAGAGCTGCACCTGGACCGCCTGCCCATGCAGATAGAATGTTTCGACAACTCCAACATCCAGGGTTCCGACCCCGTGGCCGGGTGCGTGGTCTTCGTCAAGGGGAAACCTTCCAAGAAGGATTACCGCAAGTACAATATCAAGACCGTAGAGGGACCGGATGACTATGCCTCCATGAAAGAGGTCGTAAAACGGCGCTATCAGCGCGCTATAGAAGAGAAAGCACCCCTGCCCGACCTTCTTATCACCGACGGTGGAAAAGGGCAAATGAGCGCCGTAAAAGAGGTGATAGACGAGCTTGGCCTGAACATCCCCATCGCCGGACTTGCCAAAGATGGCAAACATCGCACTTCCGAGCTATTGTATGGCTACCCTCCCCAGACCATCGGATTGAAACAGAACACCCCCCCTCTTCCGACTGCTGACGCAGATTCAAGATGAAGTGCACCGCTTCGCCATTACCTTCCACCGCGACAAGCGCAGCAAACGGCAGATTGCCTCCGCACTGGACGAGATAAAAGGTATCGGTGAAAAGACGAAAAGCACGTTGCTCAAGGAGTTCAAAAGCGTGAAGCGTATCCGCGAAGCATCTGCCGAGGAGCTTGCCGCCGTGGTGGGAGAAGCGAAAGCCAAAATCATCCAGACCTATTTCTCAGAGAAATAATGACTGATAAATCAGCCTGCAGAGCCATGCACACAACGAATTAATTCGTAACTTTGTCCCCTCAAAAAGACAAGAACAACATGAGAGTAGTGATACAACGTGCCGGACACGCTTCCGTCACCATCAACGGAACCTGCAAAGCCTCCATTGGAAAGGGCCTCATGATACTCGTAGGCATCGAAGAATCCGATGGAAAAGAAGATATCGACTGGCTTTGCAAGAAGATAGTCAACCTGCGCATTTTCGATGACGAAAACGGCGTAATGAACAAATCCATTCTTGAAGCAGACGGAGAGATACTGGTTATCAGCCAGTTCACCCTCCACGCCTCCACCAAGAAAGGCAACCGTCCCTCCTACATACGGGCAGCACGGCCGGAAATATCCGTCCCGCTGTACGAACAATTCTGCCGGGAACTGAGTTTAGCATTAGGTAAAGAAATAGGTACCGGCGAATTTGGTGCCGATATGAAAGTAGAACTGATGAACGATGGTCCCGTGACCATCTGTATAGATACAAAAAACAAGGAATAATGACGTTAGAAGAAGCACAGAAACAAGTGGATTCCTGGATAAAGGAATACGGAGTGCGCTATTTCAGCGAACTCACCAATATGGCGATACTGACCGAAGAAGTGGGCGAACTCGCCCGCGTCATGGCACGCAAGTATGGCGACCAATCCTTCAAGAAAGGAGAAAAAGACAATCTCGACGATGAGATGGCAGATGTTCTTTGGGTACTTCTCTGCCTTGCGAACCAGACCGGAGTGAACCTGACAGACGCCTTCTGCCGCAACTTCGAGAAGAAAACCAGACGTGACCAGACAAGACATATCAATAATCCTAAATTGAAAAACCATGGAGAAGAATGAGCCTACCCAGAGTAAGTATGACGCCGCCCTGGCAAAGTACAACACCCAACTGGATGATGCGGAAATAGCTGCACAAGCTGCCAGAATCATTGCAGAGAAAGTACCGGCAAACAATACACCGGAGGTAAAGAAATTCCTGTTCAACTGCATCGACCTTACCACCCTGAAGAGTGAAGACAGCGATGAAAGCGTCATGAAATTCACCCAGAAAGTGAATAAATTCGACGAAGAGTTCCCCGACCTGAAGAATGTGGCAGCCATCTGTGTATACCCCAATTTTGCAGAAGTCGTAAAAGACACGCTGGAAGTGGAGGATGTAAAAACAGCTTGTGTATCAGCAGGTTTCCCCTCCTCCCAGACTTTCATTGAAGTGAAAGTGGCAGAAACTGCCATGGCACTGATGGAAGGCGCCGATGAAATAGACATCGTTATTTCGGTGGGCAAGTTCCTGGCTGGAGACTATGAAGGCATGTGCGAGGAGATACAAGAACTCAAAGCAACCTGCAAAGAGCACCACATGAAGGTAATCCTCGAAACCGGAGCTTTGAAGACGGCTTCGAACATCAAAAAAGCATCCATCCTTTCCATGTATTCGGGTGCCGATTTCATCAAGACTTCCACCGGCAAGCAGCAGCCTGCCGCCACGCCGGAGGCCGCCCTGGTTATGTGCCAGGCCATCAAGGAATATCACGAGCTGACGGGTATCAAGGTAGGCTTTAAGCCCGCAGGAGGAATCAACTGCGTGAACGATGCACTGATTTATTACACCATCGTCAAGGAAGTGCTCGGCGAAGAATGGCTGAACAACGAGCTGTTCCGCTGGGAACCAGTCGTCTTGCCAACCTGCTGCTTTCGGAAATCAAGGGTGAAGAGATGAAATTCTTCTAAGAGAAAGCTGTATTTACCTATAAATAAAGCCTGATGGAGTCCACTCCATCAGGCTTTCTCATATTATCAACCGGAAACAGTTCTGTTATTTTTCCCGCTCTACCACATAGTCCAGATACCCGGCTAGCGCCGCTTTTACCTCCGTATCGGGCAAAGAAGCCAGCAAAGAAAGAGCCTTTCCCTTATAGTCATACATCACTTGCGAAGCATACTCTATGCCACCATACTGCTTGGTAAATTCGATTAAATGGGCTATTTCGCCAGGCGTTGCCTCCCCATTCTTTATCTTTACGGCAATTTCTTCCGCTGTTTTATCCTTCACGGTATTGAGCACATGAAGCGCAGGTAGAGTCAACTTCCCCTCCACCATATCATTTCCGGTAGGTTTGCCTATTTCCTTGCTCTCGGAGTAATCGAAAATATCATCCTTTATCTGAAAACAAAGCCCGATATATTCACCGAACAGACGCGCAGATTCCGCCTTTTCATCGCTGGCTCCCACCGAGAGAGCGCCCGCCTTCGTACAAGCTGCAAAGAGCACGGCCGTCTTCTTGCGGATAACGTCGAAATAGACTTCCTCGGAGAAATGGAGATTGCTGACGTTGGAAAGCTGCAGAAGTTCACCATCTGCCAAATCCTGCCCCAGGCAGGAGACGATGTCGATAATGTCATGGTTACGGGTCATGCCCACTTGCACCAACGCTGTTGCAAGCAGATAATCGCCTGCCAGTACGGCTACTTTATTATTGAAAATGGCATTAACGGAGAGTTGTCCACGGCGTTCAGTACTTTCGTCCACTACATCATCGTGCACAAGGCTGGCATTATGAAGAAGTTCCAACGCAACCGCAGCATGCAGGGTTGCAGGACATACCTTGCCAAAAAGCTTCGCAGCCAGAAGCACCAGAATGGGGCGCATCATCTTCCCGTTCTTCTGCCGGATATGCGCAATTACGCTGTTCAGCAAAAGGTTGGAACTGGAGAGAGTACTTTCAAAAAGCTTCTTGAAGTCCTCCAATTCCTCAGAAATCGGAGATTTTATCAATGATGAGTTGTCCATGCATCGCTATTTGCCTACAAAAATAGTAATAAAACGGTTAATACGGTATTTTTTTGTACTTTTACCATGAAAAAAAGGATTAAATGTATGAATTCAATCGATAAACTGTTTTTGCTCGATGCCTATGCATTGATATATCGAGCCTATTACGCGTTCATCAAGAACCCGAGAATCAATTCAAAAGGATTCAACACTTCCGCCATTCTGGGCTTTGTAAACACCCTGGAAGAAGTGCTCAAAAAAGAGAATCCCACACACATAGGAGTAGCCTTCGACCCGTCGGGCCCCACCTTCCGCCACGAGGCCTACGAGCAATACAAGGCACAGCGCGAGGAGACACCCGAGGCCATCCGCCTTTCCGTACCTATTATAAAGGACATCATCCGCGCCTACCGCATTCCCATCCTCGAAGTATCCGGCTACGAAGCCGACGACGTGATAGGCACGCTCGCCACCGAAGCCGGACGGCAGGGCATCACCACCTATATGATGACTCCCGACAAGGACTACGGCCAACTGGTATCAGACCGCGTCTTCATGTACCGCCCCAAGCATACCGGCGGATTCGAAGTGATGGGCACGGAAGAGGTAAAGACGAAGTTCAGCATACAGTCCACCGAGCAGGTCATCGACATGCTGGGACTGATGGGCGATGCTTCCGACAACATCCCCGGCTGTCCGGGCGTGGGCGAGAAGACCGCACAGAAACTGATTGCCGAATTCGGCAGTATCGAAAACCTGCTGGAGCATACCGACCAGCTGAAAGGCGCACTGAAAACGAAAGTGGAGACCAACCGCGAGATGATTACCTTCTCCAAATTCCTTGCCACCATCAAAACAGATGTTCCCATTCAGCTCGACATGGATTCGCTCGTCCGCGAAGAACCGAACGAAGAGGAACTCCGCAAGATTTTCGAGGAGTTGGAATTCCGCACACTCATCGATCGGGTACTCAAAAAGGGAAGCGGCAATTCGTCCTCCCCTACTCCAACCTCTCCGGTACCCGACCTCTTTGCCGGGACTCTGTTTGCCCAGCCGCAAACCTCCACTCCCGAAAACAGCGCCCCGATTCAAGGCGATTTGTTTGCAAATTTTGCGGGCGAGGGGACGGGCGTTTCTGAAAATTCAAACCTGACGCGGTTAGAAATGCTCGATGTAGACTACCAACTCATTGATACAGAAGATAAAAGAGCAGAAATTATTCAAAAGTTACTTACAAGCGAAATTCTCTCAATAGATACCGAGACTACCGGAACCGAGCCAATGGACGCCGAACTTGTAGGAATGAGCTTCAGCGATGCCGAAAACCGTGCATACTACGTACCCGTTCCCGCCGAACGAGAGGAAGTCTTAAAAATTGTAAACGAATTCCGCCCCCTCTTCGAAAACGAGAAATCCATGAAGGTGGGACAAAATATCAAGTACGATATGATTATCCTCCAAAATTACGGCGTCCAGGTGAAGGGCAAACTTTTCGACACCATGCTTGCCCACTACGTGCTTCAACCCGAACTGCGACACAACATGGACTATCTGGCGGAAATCTACCTGCACTACCAGACCATCCACATCGATGAGCTAATTGGAGCGCGGGGCAAAAACCAAAAGAACATGCGCGACCTTTCACCCGAAGATGTCTACCGTTATGCCTGCGAGGATGCGGACGTCACCCTCAAACTGAAAAACGTGCTGGAAAAGGAACTGAAGGAGCAAGGTGCCGAACATCTGTTCTACGAAATAGAGATGCCGCTCGTCCCCGTACTTGTCAATATAGAGAGCAACGGAGTGCTGCTCGACACGGAAGCCTTGAAGCAATCGTCCCAACACTTCACCGTCCGTCTGCAGGAGATTGAGAAGGAAATCTACGAGATGGCTGGCGAGACATTCAATATCAGCTCCGCCAAGCAGGTAGGCGAAGTGCTCTTCGACAAGCTGAAAATCGTGGAGAAAGCGAAAAAGACCAAGACCGGACAATACGTCACCTCCGAAGAGGTGCTGCAAAGCTACCGCAGCAAGCACGACATCATCGGGAAGATACTGGAATACCGCGGACTGAAGAAACTGCTGAGCACCTATATAGATGCCCTGCCCCAGCTCATCAACCCACGTACGGGCCGCATACACACCTCCTTCAACCAGGCGGTAACCGCTACCGGACGCCTCAGCTCCAGCAATCCCAACCTGCAGAACATCCCCATCCGCGACGAAGACGGAAAGGAAATCCGCAAGGCGTTCATCCCCGACACCGGCTGCGAGTTCTTCTCTGCCGACTACTCGCAGATAGAGCTGCGCATCATGGCACACCTCAGCGAAGATAAGAACATGATAGACGCCTTCCTCAGCGGACACGACATCCACGCCGCCACCGCTGCCAAGATATATAAAATAGATATAAACGACGTAACCGCCGACATGCGCCGCAAGGCAAAAACGGCAAACTTCGGCATCATCTACGGCATCTCCGTCTTCGGGCTTGCCGAACGCATGGGCGTTTCTCGCCAGGAAGCCAAAGAGCTGATAGACGGCTACTTTGAAACCTACCCACAAGTGGAGGAGTATATGGACAAAAGCATCCAGGTGGCACGCGAGAACGGCTATGTGGAAACCATCTTCCACCGCAAGCGCTTCCTGCCGGACATCAACTCAAGAAACGGGGTGGTACGGGGCTATGCCGAACGGAATGCCATCAACGCTCCCATCCAGGGAAGTGCCGCCGACATCATAAAAGTAGCCATGGCACACATCTATCAGCGCTTCCAAGCTTACAATCTGAAAGCAAAGATGATTTTACAGGTCCATGACGAACTAAATTTCAGCGTTCCAGAGGCAGAAAAAGAGCTTGTACAGAAAATCGTAATCGAAGAGATGGAGCAGGCATATCGCATGCACGTACCCCTGAAAGCCGATTGTGGGTGGGGAAACAACTGGTTGCAGGCACACTAAACAGCCCAATAACTTTATTTAACGGACTCGGCAACCAGTTCCTGGGCAACATCCGCGAGTGCGACGCCATCATCCACGTGCTGCGCTGCTTCGACAATGGCAACATCGTCCACGTGGACGGCTCGGTGAACCCCGTGCGCGACAAGGAAATCATCGACACAGAGCTGCAACTGAAAGACCTCGAAACCGTGGAAAACCGCATCAAGCGCGTAGAGAAAATAGCCAAAGTGGGTGGCGACAAGGCGGCAAAGATAGAGTACGAACTCCTGCTCCGCTACAAGGATGCCCTGGAACAAGGACAAAGCGCCCGCACCGTCATTCCGCAGAACGACGACGAGGAACAATGCGCCAAGCAGATGTTCCTGCTTACTACCAAACCTGTGCTCTACGTCTGCAACGTGGATGACGTCAGTGCCGCCGGCGGCAACCAGTACGTAGAGCAGGTGCGCGAAGCCATCAAGGGCGAGGATGCCGAACTTATCATCATCTCCGCACAGACCGAAGCCGATATTGCCGAACTGGAGACATACGAGGAAAAACAGATGTTCCTCGAAGACCTGGGACTGAAAGAGAGCGGTTGCAACCGTTTGATTAAAGCTATCTACAGCCTGCTGAACCTCGAAACCTTCATCACTGCCGGAGAGATGGAAATCAATCGGGATACCTTTGTGAAGTGGTCTTTCATCTCTGCCATGGCTGTTACCGGAGCTTATTACGATGTGCCTATGGGCGAAGTACAAAAAAGCCCAGAGGCAAGGTTCGGGATACATTCATTGGTCTTTCAGAAGAAAGTGCCGCTTTGGGCCGGAAATTGGGTATTGAGTTCAAAGAAGACATTGTGGAGTATAACCTCAAAGTAATCGACAAACTTGCCCCG
>VOFE01001047.1_pt1 | contig 24001 bp, 41 predicted proteins | sample 5384071 | NCBI WGS metagenome assembly VOFE01 (sample SAMN12384724, study PRJNA508395) | human gut metagenome | isolation source: healthy gut D | host: Homo sapiens
TGCAAATCCCTTACCCATCGCTGCTGTCGTATTACCTACAGAGTCAAGCTTATCTGTAATGTCACGAACAGATTCATCAAGTCCGGACATCTCTGCGATACCACCTGCATTGTCTGCGATCGGACCATATGCATCAACTGCAACAGTGATTCCTGTTGTAGAAAGCATACCAACTGCCGCAAGGGCAATTCCATACAGACCGTTTACTTTATAAGATACAAAAATACCGACACAGATCAGAAGCAGCGGGATTGCTGTTGATTTCATACCAACTGCAAGACCACTGATGATCGTTGTAGCAGCACCGGTTTCAGACTGTTCTCCAATTCCCTGAACCGGCTTATAATCTGCAGAAGTATAGTACTCGGTAATATTACCAATGATCACACCAACGATCAGTCCTGCGATGACTGCGATCGCTGCATTCATATTTCCGAAAAGGTCCGGCTCAGTGCCAAGAAGCAATAATTACAAGCACAGAAGCAGCATAGCTTCCCTTTGTAAGTGCTTTCTGCGGATTTGCATTTTCTCCACCTTTTACAAAGAATGTGGCAATGATGGATGCGATCAGTCCACAGCCTGCGATTGCCAGTGGGAATAATACTCCAGAAACCTCACTTACTGCCACACCAAGTGTCAGTGCTGAAATTAGTGAACCACAATAGGACTCAAAAGATCAGCTCCCATACCGGCTACATCTCCTACGTTATCACCTACGTTATCCGCGATAACAGCCGGGTTACGCGGATCAGTGAAGTTTAATACGCAACCGCTGAAACCGGACAAGCCTGAGAAAAATTCCCGTCAGAACGCAAACGGTGTAAAGAAGCCTAATAAACTGCTGGAAAGCCATAACAAGTAAAATTACAAAACATAACGATACCCTTTATACTCTTCAGATAAGCATTGGCACCTTCACGCACAGCTGTGGAAACTGATCATTCTCAGAATTCCTTCGGGCTGTTTCTTCACTTCGGCAAACATAGATGCTGCAAACAAAAGCGCTGCCAGTGAACCAACCGCTACAAAATACATAGCATACATAATTTTTCCTCCCCCTTGGTTTGGCATTGAATATTGTCACTTTGTGAACCGTAACAAAATTATACCTTTTCATCCATTATATTGGCAGAATCCGGCAATTTCAATAACACTTTACAGATACTTTACAAACCCATACCAAAAATCGCATTCACACTTTTATTTTTTCGGAATTTTCTTTATATTTAAAAATTTATAAATTATTATTGTCAAATCCTTGTCAATTTTATGCAGAAAGGTAAACAGCCGCATCGGCAATCACATTTTCTGAACCTTTAGTAGCTCCTGATCCTATCCGTATCGTCCTCGCCGGTCTTCAATTTTCTTTATGACAACGGAATACCCCGCATTTTCACCGAGCCGGACGTATACGCTGTCCCCTTCCTTATGGCCTCTTACCGCCTTTCCCAGAGGTGATTCAATACTGATAAGCCCTTTCAGGGAATTACCTCTGATACTGGTCACAAGGCGGTATACTTCTTCCTCGTCATCATCCTCAAAATAAAGTGTCACCGTGTCATTCAGGCCGACTTCATCCGACCCGGACTTGTCCGATACCACCCTGGCGTTTTTTATCATATTCTCCAGATAACGGATCCGGCCTCATTCCGGTTTTTATCCTTCTTTGCCGCATAATATTCAAAATTTTCGCTGAGATCTCCCTGGCCCTGGCCTCCTTCACGGCCTCGATAGCCTTCTTTCCACCACCAGCTTCCTGTATTCTATCTCTTCCCGGATTTTCTTGATATCACTTCCGTAAGCTGCCTGCATATCCATCACCCTCTGCTGTGCCTGGAAATTTATGCGGCTGTCTGCACAGGCAGACAGCCTAAATATGATCGTTTCTGTTCCCATCCCCTTTAAATAGATAAGTTCTGAGGACAGTAACATGTAAATTCCCTGACTTTAAATAATATGTCCCTTTGCCTTCATGACGTCAATCACCTGATCTACATATTTCTCACAGATTTCATCTGTAGGAGCCCTCCACCATGACGCGGATTACCGGTTCCCGTACCGCTCTGGGAAGTAAAATGCGCCCGGTATCCCCCAGGCCTCGGCAGCTTTCTGAACTTCAGCCTGGACATCGGCATCATCCTGAGCCTCAGCTTTACTCTTTAACCTTGACATTCTTAAGTACCTGAGGATAAATCTGAATCTCTGTAGCCAGTTTGCCGAGGGTCTGCTTCTTCTCCAGGATAACCTCCATCACTTTCAGGGAAGTCAGGATTCCGTCACCCGTTGCGGCATTTTTTGCTGAATATGATATGGCCGGACTGTTCACCGCCGAGGCAATGGCCGTTCTGAGCCATATTCTCATATACATACTTATCGCCAACTGCTGTCTTTTTCAAAATTAATGCCTTCTCTTTCAAAGGCTTTGTAAAGGCCGAAGTTAGACATAATCGTTGTGACTTATTGACAAGTGTGCCCTGCTCCTTCATGTATTTTCCGCAGATATACATAATCTTGTCACCGTCCACCACTTCTCCGTTCTCATCCACGGCCAGACAGCGGTCGGCATCACCGTCATAGGCAAATCCCACATCCAGTTTATGTTCCTTTACGTACTTTTGAAGCTGTCCGATATGAGTGGATCCGCAGTTTGTGTTGATGTTGATACCATCCGGATTATTGCTGATCACATGCGTCTCCGCACCGAGGGCGTCAAATACGTTCTTTGCGATGGCAAGGCGCTTCCATTGGCGCAGTCAAGTCCCACCCTCATATTTTTGAAGGAGCGTGTGGCAATTGAAATCAGATATCCGATATAGCGGTTTCTGCCTGCCGCAAAATCAACGGTGCGGCCGATGGCATCACGCTTTGCCAGCGGAATTCCGCCGTCGTCCCATCCAGATATTCCTCTATCTTTTCGATTACCTCTTCTTCCAGTTTCTCTCCGCGCTCATTGATGACCTTGATTCCATTGTCATAGAATGGGTTATGGCTTGCGGAAATCATGATACCGCAGTCAAAATCTTCTGTACGTACCACATAGGATACACTCGGCGTAGTCGTTACATGAAGCAGATAGGCATCTGCTCCGGAGGCGGTCAGTCCTGCAACGAGTGAGTACTCAAACATATAGCTGCTTCTTCTTGTGTCTTTGCCGATTACCACACGGCACCGGCTGTCCTGTGCTTTCTGTCCGTAATACCAGCCTAAAAAAGCGGCCTACTTTAAACGCATCTTCAACTGTCAGGTTCACATTCGCTTCACCGCGGAAGCCGTCTGTGCCAAAAATATTTTCCCATCTGTGGATGTCCTCCTTGATTTTGTCTCTTTTTCCTGTCCTGTCTGCAGCTAAATTGAATTATGAAATTCCATGTCGGATTCCTGTGTTCTTATTTAAAATGTTATCTCCTTCAGATACCGCCCAGGGCGTCCTGCCATGACGGAAGACGCTCAAAGCCGTTCTCCTCCAGCTTATCCTTGCTGATCCGGCTGTTCATCGGCCGTTTGGCCTGGCCCGATACCGGCTTGTATATTCCTCTGTATCCACAGGCGTCACCTTCACGTCTTCCATACCCGCCTTTTAAAGATCTCACAGCGAATTCGTACCAGCTGCAGAGTCCTTCATTGGTGGCATGATATCGGCCGTATTTATCCGTCTGAATCATATCCACTAATAATCTGGCCAGGTCGTAAGTATAGGTCGGAGAACCGATTTGATCATCCACGACCGAAACAGCGCCGTGTTCCCTGCCCAGGCGCAGCATAGTCTTGATAAAATTCTTCCCGTTGACGCCGAACACCCATGCAATCCTGACAATGAAATATTTATCGAGAAGTTCCTCAATCGCAAGCTCCCCCTCATATTTTGCCTGTCCGTAAGCATTCAGGGAGGCTCCCCTTACGTCATCCGGCTCATGGACGTTCTCCCGTCCCGTTAAACACATAATCTCTGTGCTGATGTACATCAGGCTGATGTCAAGATCGCGGCAGACTTCAGCTATGTTGCGTGTCCCGTCTGCATTGACCTTCCTGCATAATTCCATATTCTGTTCTGCTGCATCTACTGCAGTATATGCAGCACAATGGATAACGGCATCTGGTCCCGCTTCCGTAATTACGCGGCGGCATGCGTCTTTATCCGTGATATCCATCTCCTCCACGTCCACGCCGATACCCTCAATCCCGCGTTTTGCCAGTTCGTTCATCACATCATATCCCAGCTGGCCTTTTTACTCCCGTCACTAAAACTTTCATCGCACTCTCCTGTTATAACCTGTCTCCGTACATCTTATCAAAATACGAGCTGTACTCGCCGCTGATAATATGTTTCCCACCAGTCCTGGTTCTCCAGATACCACTCAATTGTCTGTTTGATTCCCGTATCAAAATTATACTTCGGCTCCCATCCGATTTCCGTCTCTATTTTAGTTGGATCGATGGCATAGCGAAGATCGTGGCCTGGGCGATCCTTTACGTACTTGATTAAGCTCTCCGGCTTGCCGAGGGCTTTCAGAATCGTCTTTACTACCTCCAGATTCGTTCTCTCGTTGTGGCCGCCGATATTATACACCTCGCCACACGGCCCTTGTGGATGATCAGGTCGATGGCCTCGCAGTGATCCGATACGTGCAGCCAGTCGCGGACATTGGCGCCGTCTCCGTAAACAGGAAGCTCCTCATCAGCCAGAGCACGGCTGATCATAAGAGGAATCAGCTTCTCCGGGAAATGATAAGGGCCGTAGTTATTGGAGCAGCGGGACACGGTCACCGGCAGCCCGTAAGTCCTGTGGTACGCAAGCACAAACAGATCGGCGCTGGCCTTGGAGGAGGAATAGGGGCTCGAAGTATGGAGCGGCGTCTCCTCCGTAAAGAATAAGTCCGGCCTGTCGAGGGGCAGATCCCCGTAAACCTCGTCGGTGGATACCTGGTGATATCTCTGAATGCCGTATTCCCTGCACGCGTCTAACAGCGTGGTCGTACCGATTACATTCGTCCTCACAAATGCCTCCGGATCCGTGATGGAGCGGTCTACATGGCTCTCCGCTGCAAAATTCACAACCACATCCGGCTTCTCATTCTCGAAAAGTTCGAAGATGAACTTTCTGTCCGCAATATCCCCCTTGACAAATTTATAATTCGGTTTTATCCTCCACCGGTTTAAGCGTCTCCAGGTTCCCTGCATAGGTGAGCAGATCCAGATTGATAATCTGATACTCGGATATTTATTTACCATATGATGTACAAAATTCCCGCCGATGAAACCGGCTCCTCCTGTTACGATGATTTTCATTGTATGCTTCTCCTCTTGTCTCTCTGCTGATTATCCCTATTTATCCTGGAGCTTATCCACATATTTTCCGTCCAGAACATCTTTTCAAATATTTGCCGTATTGGTTTTTCTTGTATACTTCGTAAGCAGCCAGCACTTCATCCTCGCTGATCCAGCCATTTAAGTAGGCAATCTCCTCCAGGCAGGCGATCTTTCTGTGCTGGTGCGTCTCTACAGTTTTCACAAAATTAGTGGCCTCCACAAGCGACTCATGGGTTCCCGTATCCAGCCAGGTAAAAGCCCTGTCCCATCAGTATTACATCAAGCTCACCGTTCTCAAGGTAGATCCGGTTCAAATCCGTAATCTCCAGCTCGCCTCTGGCAGAAGGCTTCAGGTTCTTTGCGTACTCCACCACCTGGTTGTCGTAAAAATAAAGGCCGGTTACGCAGTAGTTGGACTTCGGCTTCTCCGGCTTCTCTTCAATCGAGACAGCCTTGCCCGTCTCATCGAATTCCACGATGCCAAACCGCCCGGATCGTCAACATAATATCCGAACACAGTCGCTCCATTCTCCTTGAGGCCGCGGCGCGGAGCCTTTTCCTGAGTCCCTGTCCCTGGAAAATGTTGTCTCCCAGAATCATAGCCACGGAATCGTCCCCAATAAACTCTTCTCCTATAATAAAGGCCTGGGCCAGCCCGTCGGGACTTGGCTGAACCGCATAGCTTAAATTGATCCCAAACTGCCGGCCGTCGCCAAACAGTTCCTCAAACGGGGCGTATCCTCCGGTGTGGAAATAATCAGAATATCACGAATCCCCGCATTCATCAGGACGGAAAGCGGATAATATATCATCGGCTTGTCGTAAATCGGTAATAACTGCTTGGAAGTTACTTTTTGTAAGCGGATACAGGCGGGTTCCTGAACCGCCTGCCAGAACGATACCTTTCATTGTCTTCTCCTCGTACTTTTTTATTTTCTGCTTATGTATAATCCGGGACAATCCCAACATAACACCGGTCCCGGAAACGGTAACAGTTCGGACAGCATGAGCTGTTACCAGAAATGGGCAGACTTCGGCACTATAGGTAATATATCACAAACGAATTGGGCTTGTAAACGGATAACATTTACAAAAAACTTAATATTTACCTGTGTTTTCTATGTCTGTCCGTATTTCACCCGAATTTATTCAATTTTACCGTCCGCCGCGCCGTTTTCCCCTTCCTGCCTTCTTACCGCATAGAGAATGGTTCTGGCATCGTTAAATTCATAGCTGCATGTGACAAACGAATACAGCCCCTCCACATCCCCCTCCGGCAGCTCACGGAAGCTGCAGTTTTCGTCATCTCATCCACATACCGGTTAAACCGTTCCCGGGAAGAAAAATTCCGTCCTGCGTTTCTCCCCGTCCGCATCCCCGTACACAGCGGCAATGGTCCGCAAATGCAGCTCCGATTCCGGCAGATAGAGAATGACTTCTCTGTTTTCCCTGAAAAAAAGCTTTCGTCCTTAAATTTTACAATCTGCGCAAACATCGTCTGATTCTTCATATGATGCCCGTAAAGAATGGAATGCAGCCCCCATCAAATCGCTGCTGCTGTCGCAGTCCAGGAAAATCGTTCCGGCTGCGCTCTTATTTCCCTCAAAATCCCGTTTCAGATAAGTTTCGTTATCATCTGCCTGTACAACCGGGTAGCTGATATCGGTTCCCGGTATTTCAATCCATGCCACTATATCCGGATTCACCGCCCCTGAGACTCTCAAAATCCACAGGAGAATGGTACTCCGCCGGTTCCTCCGGTTCCATGTCAGGCAGGCTTTGCGTTTCCCCATCCCTCAAAGCCCCTGCCGGCGCTTCTTCCTGAACCGCAAGCTTCCGTATCTCCCCTCTTCCCTTTTCCGCTGTGCCGTCTCCTTCAGTATATTGCCTGCCAGCAGTATGCCGCAGAGAAGTACCACAACGACAAGTATTGTATCTGTGACTCTCGAGGACGCCTTTTGTGCCTCCCGCCTTCTCTTTTTTATTCTTCTCCCCGGTCAACGATTTTCCACCTCTGTTCCCTATATCTGCTCATTCTATTATTTTAAATTTAAATTAAAGCCGTTTTATATGATTTTATACATCTTTATACAGACTGTAATAATCCGATTCCAGATTTTCACTCATCGCTTTGTACCACTTGAATGCGTCATCCAGCGCCTGATTGTAAATTATCGGCCAATGTTTCCATGAATAAATCAAGTATCTGCTGCTCCTGGATAATTCCTATCTCTTCCCCTCTCACATCAAGGTAAAAAGCTCTTATTTCATCAATTATTTTCCTCTTTTCATCGTCTGTCAGCGACAAAATCGGATATGGTTTCCTTGATCTCAACTGTTTTTCCTCCCTGGTTATTATTGTTTTTTGTTTTTCTTTATTGTTTTTATTTGTTGTTTTCTTTATTGCTTCCGTTTGTTTTTATTATCCTCTACCCCAATTATTTCTCTGACCGTTCTTCCTGCATATGCCGGAAAGTATATTTTGAATTATATCACATCCCCGGCTATATAAAAAACCATATCCCGTACGCTGATTGTCTCCTGTGTTACAGTTCAGCCTTTGGCTAATGCAACAAATGATGCACAGAACGGCTAAAAGCGCCGTTTCGCGCCGCATAACTCGGGATTTTCGCAAAACAGCGAAAACACCTCGCGGAATACAACCTGGCTGAACTGTTACTCTCCAGCCGTCAAGTCATAAAGGACATGAAGGAAGTTTGCCGCTGCATAGACCGGCAGCAGAAAATAAAGAGACCCCCAAAGGGCAATCACCTGCTCCCCGGGGGTTCTTTCTCTGTATGCCGTTATTTCACTGTATGCCACCGCTGAACATACTCTGCGGCTGCACTGTACTCCGCGGCTGCATTGTACTCCGCTGCCGAACTGTGCTCCGTGCCGAACTGTACTCCTCTACTGCACCCAAAGCCCGTCACGGCTGCACCCGAAGTAAAACTTTCCGCCGCGCATTCCCGGGAACCTTGCCTCACCGCTCTGCTCCGGATAAAGACGTATCAGATGGACACTGTTATAATTGACATAAGCTATAAAATTCAGGTAATGTCCTTTCTCCATCTTATGTGTGAAGGTGATGTAGTACTCGCCGTCCATCTCTCCACATTCAGCCTGTGTTCCCCCTCCGCCCTTTTCGGCGTCTGCGGCATCAGCTTCCTTCCGCAGCAGGAAACCTCGGCGTCCCCTGTGGCCGTCAGAATATTGCCGCAGTCAGGGCAGATATAAAATTTAATCCGTTTCATATTTCCTCCGTCTTCACTGTTAGGTTCCAGTTCCCCTCCAGTATCTTTTCAATATTTACACCGAGGACGGAGAGTGCGCCGAGAAGCGACACATCGGGGCAGCCAGGCCGCATTCCCATTTTGATACGGCTTTATCGCTGACATGAAGGGCCTCCGCCAGCTGTCTCTGTGTGTATCCTTTTCTTTTCTCAGCGACGATATAAGCGCCCCTGATTTATCATTGTCCATTCCGGCTTACCTCCTGTGATTCTAAGTACAGCTTCAGTATAAACAGTAACGGCGGATGATTCAATCAACGCTTCGTAGAGTTGACAATCAGCATCATCGGACGGCGCATCTCATCCTTCATGCCGGGGACACTGTCAATCATATGGGCCGGCTGCGGCTCCACAATATTCTTTATTTCAAATCCGTTCGTAAGCAGGCCGTCAGATATGTTGTCAGCGTTTTATGGTATTTCACCACTTCCTCACCGAGAAAGTTCGCTGTCCTCTTACCCTCGTAATAATAGTTGTCCACCGGAAAATGCAGAATCTCCCCATCCCCGCCGTAATACCAGTCCTGGGTCCCATGGGCCGTAAAAACGGATGCTCCACTGAAAACAGGAAACTGCCCCCGGCTTTAAAAAGGTATTCACTTTTTTTGCAATCTTATCAAATGGATTTAATATAATGAAATGCCAGGGAGCTGAGGGCAATGTCGAAGCTCTCCTTCGAAACTCCATATCCTCCATGGCGGTGCACCGGTACTCCACCTGCGGATAAGGAGTCTTTTCCCTGGCCACCTCAAGCATTTTGCGGGATATGTCAATCCCCACAGCAGAAGCAGCTCCATGCTCCATCGCATAGATACAGTGCCAGCCGTATCCGCATCCCAGATCCAGCATCCGCTTTCCGGTAAAATCGGGGAAGCAGCTCTTTTTAATGTCTCCCACTCTCCGGCTCCGGCCAGTCCTCTTTGGAACGGTCCATCTGGCTGTATTTTTCAAAAAACACTTCATCGTCGTATTTATTTTCTTTCATATCCGGTTCCGTTCTCCTTCTGATTTTTAAATTGAGACTCCGGCTTGCGCAGAACCGGAGCCGTCAGATCATAGCTCTCTCCTATCATTCTTTTCACTTCCTCTTCGGGGATTGTACCGTCCAGAATGATCGAGTTCCAGTGCGTCTTATTGAGATGATATGCCGGTATCACCGCCGGATACACCTGCCGCCAGAAATCACGCCATTCCGGACTGCATTTTACATTCACCCACGTGCGGCCTTCCCGCTCAAAAATCCAGGCGAAAACCTTCCGGCTCCCCCGGTGTCGGATTACGGTCCAGTTCGGATCATGGAACGGCTGATCCGGATAGGTGTCTTTGAATGTCAGGCAGTAACTGATAAGATCTTCTCTGTTTTTCATTTTCCCACTGTAAATCCTCTTCAAAAAATGCCTGCTCCCAAAATGCAAATCCGGCATCAGACATCCTGTTTTAAACTTCAGTTGGTATTATTCCGGCTGGCAATGAGGCTTACGTTGCTATTCACGGCCTGTATCCCCGAGGTGTGTTTGCGTATTTTGCAAAATCCTACACGGCGTTTTTCAGCAGGACCGTGAATCGTAACACGCTTACGCCCATCCTGCCTTAGTTTTCTCCCATCTTGGCAAGCTTCGCCGCCTGGTCGGCTGCAATCAGGCTGTCAATCAGCTCATTCAGCTCCCCGTTCATGACAGAATCAATCTTGTAAAGCGTCAGTTTAATCCGGTGATCCGTTACACGTCCCTGAGGGAAATTATAGGTACGGATTTTTCGGACCGGTCGCCGCCGGTGCCAATCTGGCTGCGGCGCTCCTCCGCTTCCTGGTTCTGCCTTTTTCCAGCTCCATATCGTAGAGCTTTGAACGGAGCAGGCGGAACGCCTTCTCTTTGTTCTGAAGCTGCGACTTCTCCGTCTGGCTGTAAATTACGATACCGGTAGGGATATGAGTCAGACGCACTGCAGAGTCAGTCGTGTTGACGCACTGTCCGCCGTTTCCTGAAGCGCGCATAACGTCAATACGGATGTCCTTGTCGTCAATTACAACGTCAAATTCCTCCGCTTCCGGCATAACCGCCACAGACGCGGTGGATGTATGGATCCTTCCGCCGGACTCCGTCTCAGGCACACGCTGTACGCGGTGCACACCGGACTCGTACTTGAGCAGGGAGTAAGCGCCCTGGCCTGTTACCATGAACACTACCTCCTTTTGAAACCACCGATTCCATTCTCGTTCAGGCTGACAATCTCAGTCTTCCAGCGGTTGCTCTCCGCAAAATGCACATACATTCTGTAAAGCTCCGAGGCAAAAAGGGCTGCTTCGTCGCCGCCTACGTTTAAGACGGATTTCCACCATGACGTTCTTGTCATCATTAGGATCTTTGGGAAGCAGGAGAATCTTCAGCTGCTGCTCCATTTCCTCAATTCTTTTTTCGCATCGGCCAGTTCTTCCTTCGCCAGTTCACGCATCTCCTCGTCCGACTCTTCCTCGAGCAGGGCCAGGCTGTCTTCCACATCCTGGTTCGCCTTCTTATACTCCTTATATGCATCCACAAGGGGAGTCAAATCCGCCTGCTCCTTCATCAGTTTCCGGAATCTGTTCTGATCCATCGCAACATCAGGGCTGTTCAGTTCTTCCAGCAGCTCTTCATATCGGATCAGCAAATCATCCAATCTGTCAAACATGGTAACCTCCTGTATTTGTCTGCAGAATTAAATCCCGGACTGCAGCACTGTATCCACTATCTGTTCCGGCGCGCCCTGACCACGCGGTCAAGTCCCGGTTCATCTTTAATTGTTTCTATTTCGCCAAAGCCGGCAGCCGTCAAAGCTTTCCCACCGCCTCCGCCTGATCACAGCCGATTTCAAAATAAATGAAACCGCCTTCCTTCAGATATCTGCCGCTCTGCTGCGCCAGAATCCGGTAAAAATACAGTCCGTCCTCTGCGCCGTCCAGCGCCATTCTCGGTTCATGGTTGTTACCTCCGGCTCCAGGCCGTCTATCACCGCTGACGGGATATAGGGAGGATTAGACACGATGATATCAAATTTTTCGTCCTGTTCCAAATTCAAGAACAAATCACTTTCAGAAGGACAAACTCCTTCTTCCGTACTCCCGGTATCCTGGCAATCCCCGGGGAATACCCGTTATCTGAAACGCTTTCTCCCTGTTTCCCTGTTCCTGTGCATCCCCGCCCCCTGGTAGACATACGTACACATCTTAAGTTTCCAGGGTGTGTCCGATATAAGTGTGGACTCTGAGCGGCGGTTCCCTTCTGTACGAGAAAATGGCGCCGTACATTCTTTTTGGCCACCTTCAGCGCCGCCTTCGAAATATCGGCCGCCGTCACCTTATCGTAACCGCCCAGCACAGCCAGACTGACAGCAATGCACCCGGAACCGGTACACATGTCAAGGACAGAAAGCGCCTGATTCTTATGGTCCCTTAAGACCGTCTCCACCAGCTTTTCCGTATCCTGTCTGGGTATCAGGACATTCTCATCCACGGTAAATTCCAGTCCCATAAACTCCTGATTACCGAGAATATGCTGAATCGGAATACGTGATGCCCTTTTTTCAAGATAGTCCCTGTAAACCGGATACGATTTCTCAAGACTTTGCCGGTTCACCCTTCGGTTCCTGTCCATCAGGAAATGAACCTGGTCAATGCCAAAGGACGCTTCCAGCAGATACCACGCATCCAGCCCCGACTCCGTTACACCGGCGTCTGAAAGACAGGTTTTCCCTTCCTCCAGTAGCTGCTGCCAGGTGGGGCCCTCCTCTTCTCTCAGAAATGTACTCATAGCTTTGTCTCCGGAAAATTCTCCTTCAAATATTCTTTCCAGTCAAATACTGCTTCCGTCGCTGCGATGGCCACCTCGATCATACTGTCGTCCGGCTCCTTGGTGGTAAGCCCCTGCATCCACATACCGGGACGGCTCACCAGATCCATAAATTTGGAATTACTTTGCCTGCGAGCTGGAGTATCTCATAGGAAACACCTGCGATCACCGGAATCAGAATGATACGGCTCAGCATCCTGAGACCGATATTTATCAATCCTTATTACCATAAAAAACAAGATACTGATAACCATCACGATCAGAATAAAGCTGGTGCCGCACCTTTTATGTTCTTTTGGAACTTGCCCGGACGTTCTCCACGGTCAGAGGATGTCCGTGTTCCCACAGTTAATGCATTTGTGTTCTGCCCCGTGGTACATAAACGTTCTTCTGATATCCTCCATCCTGGAAATCAGCTTAATATATGCTATAAATATCGCGATTCTGATTACACCCTCAGGACAGCCATCACATGCTCCGATGTGATAAATGACTTGAAAAAGTTGGCTATTACAAGTGGGAGTATCATAAAGATCCCGATTGCCAGAATAAAAAGAAAGTACCATAACAATTGACATAATAACGCTTTCCAGTTTTTCTCCGAAAACGCGGTCCAGAAACTTTTCAAATCTGCCCGGTTCTTCTTCCTCATCATCTTCAAAAAAAGCTGGCGGAATACGTCAGAGTCTTCATTCCCAGTATCATGGAATCCGCAAACCGGAATACGCCTCTGATAAAGGGCAGGGACAGGATCTTCGCTTTTAGTGGTAATACTCTCATACTTATCTTTCTTTATCTCAATCTCACTGTCTGGCCTGCGGACTGCCACCGCATAATCGTTCCGGTTCATCATCATGACCCCTTCGATCACAGCCTGTCCTCCGATGCCTGAATATTTCATTCTTTATACTCCGTTTAAAAAGCGGGTAAAACCTCGCTTTGTGGTCTTTCACCACTAAATAACGATAACCTGCGCTCTGCGCACAGGTCACCACCTTCAATAAAGGTTGAGTTTAATGTCGCCACTAAAACTCAACCCTTACGTTGTTCAAACTTAATTGTCTGCATTCATGCCATACTTGCGATTGAACTTATCAATACGTCCGCGGGCAGCTGCAGCCTTCTGCTGTCCGGTGTAGAAAGAATGGCACTTGGAGCAAACTTCCACGTGGATGTCCTTCTTTGTAGAACCTGTTACGAACTCGTTGCCGCAGTTGCAGACAACCTTTGCCTGGTAATAATTCGGATGGATTCCTTCCTTCATTTTGTTCACCTCTCTGATTTTTCTTGTGCGATTTCCGACCGCTGTTTTATTACTATGTTAAAGCCTTGCACATCCATGTCCTGCTGGTCCATCATTATAGCAGAGCATCAATCGTAAGGACGACTCACGCAGATGTCAAAACTACCGTCTAATTGTACAGCCTAAACAGTATATCATATGAAGCAAAAGGGATTGCAAGGTTTTTTAGAAGAAACGCCTCTTCCGGGTAATATCCACAAACTCCTGATTATTTCTTGTTTTTGCAAACAAATCAAGGATTCTCTCCACCGATTCCTCCGGTTTCTGGGTGTTGGTCGCCTTGTGGATGATATCTACCGCCTCGGACTCTTCCCTCGTAAGGAGCAGATCGTCTCTTCGTGTACCGGATTTCAGGATATCGATGGCAGGGGAAAATCCTCTTCTCCGAAAGCTTGCGGTCCAGAACAATCTCCATGTTGCCGGTTCCCTTAAATTCCTCATAGATCACGTCGTCCATACGGCTTCCCGTATCAATCAGAGCGGTAGCCAGAATCGTCAGGCTGCCGTTCTCCCTCATATTTCTCGCCGCTCCGAAGAAACGTTTCGGCATATGGAGGGCCGCCGGATCAAGACCGCCGGAAAGCGTTCGTCCGCTGGGCGGCACTACAAGGTTATAAGCTCTGGCAAGACGGGTGATGCTGTCCAACAGGATCATAACATCCCTTCCATGCTCCACCAGTCGTTTCGCTCTCTCGATGACCATCTCGGATACACGTTTGTGCCGTTCCGGAAGCTCGTCAAAGGTGGAGTAGATCACCTCCACATTTGGTCCTGTAATGGCTTCCCTGATATCGGTAACCTCCTCGGGACGCTCATCGATCAAAAGGATAATCAGGTGCATCTCCGGATGGTTCGCCGTAACCGCCCTGGCAACCTGCTTTAACAAGGTGGTTTTACCGGCCTTTGGCGGTGAAACAATCATGCCTCGCTGTCCCTTTCCGATTGGAGAGAGCAGATCCATGACACGCATGGCCGTTGTGTTCCTTTGTTCCCGGCATCTCCAGATGGAGACGGCTGTTGGGGGAAAATCGGTGTCAGGTTCTCAAAGTTCGGTCTGCGCTCCACCACGTTGGTAGGATAGCCGTTAACCGTATTGATATATAATAAAGCCGCAAATTTTTCCGTGGCTGTCTTTACTCTTCTGCTTCCCCGGACGATATCGCCTGTCTTTAAGTTAAACCGTCTGATTTGCGACGGAGCCACATAGACATCATTCTCACCGGGAAGGAAATTTTCACACCGGATAAATCCAAAGCCGTCCGGCATAACCTCCAGAATTCCATCCGCTTCGATACCGCTGTCAAGCTCCTGGAAATCCGTCTTTCCCTCTTCATTTCTGGACTGATACTCACCCCCCTCGTCTGATTCTCGGCTCTCTGCTGGTAATCACCTCTGGACTGGCTCTCGCCGCGCTGCTGGTAGTCTCCCTGGACTGGTTATCACCGCGCTGCTGGTAGTCTCCCTGGACTGGTTATCGCCGCGCTGCTGGTAGTCACTCCTGGACTGGTTATCGCTGCGCTGCTGGTAGTCGCCTCTCGGCTGATAATCACGTTTACGGCTGTCGTCCCTGTCACGGTTCGTATTACTTCTCGGCGCTTCTTCTCTCTTTTCTTCCCTGGTATTTTTTTCAAAATACGCGGTTCTTTATCGATCGTCTCCCGAAGGCTTCTCGTCTGTTTTTCTCTTCCGCCGCCGCCAAAGGCTCCGACGGAATATTGTGTACGCCGCCTCCTTCTGCCCCGGCTGCATCCATGCCGGCCAAATCTTTGTCTGCTGCTTTTCCACCGGCTATTTCACACAGCCTGTCTATAATTTCTGCTTTTTTTAAGGGTGGTTACACCTTTAAGCCCCTGTGCCTTTGCCAGTTCCGAAGCTGTGTCAAAGGAAGGGTCTGCAATTTTCTCTCATACAACTCTCCTTACTTTGTTTAGTTTTAATTTTGTATTGGGGATTATTAAGAAATAAGAAACGTCAGGAAATACTTTTCTTGTCTTCTTAATTATATACTATTTTATAGAAAATGCAATTTTTTTTTAAATAAGACACATTAAATCCAGGATTTTCGTGCAAAACGCGCACGAAAACACCTTGCGGAATACAACCTGAGCATTACATCTCTCCCTTTAAAAACCGGAGCCACTCACCGATTTTCTTCTCATAGCCGTTATCCGACGGTCTGTAAAAGAGGAACCCTCCAATCCGTCGGGAAGATACTGCTGTCTTCACATAATGGTTCGGATAGTCATGGGCGTACTTGTAATCCAGACCGCGTCCCAGCTTCTCCGCTCGCTTTGTAATGCCTGTCCTGGAGATGAACCGGAACCTGGGCCACCGCCTTGTCCGGACTGCCGACTCCCGCTTCGTCAATTGCCATACAGGCGGCATTGCTCTTGGGAGCGCTCGCAACATAAGTCACAGCCTGGGAAAGTACGATCCTGGCCTCCGGCATGCCGAGACGCTCAACCGCCAAAGCGGCATTTACAGCTACTGAAAGCGCCTGGGGATCCGCATTCCCCACATCCTCCGGAAGCGCAGATCATGATTCTTCCGGCAATAAATTTAATATCCTCACCTGCATAAAGCATCCTGGCGAGATAAAAAACTGCTGCATCCGGATCGGAGCCGCGCATGCTCTTGATAAACGCGGAAATCGTATCATAATGGCTGTCTCCGTCCTTATCATAGCGCACGACCCGTTTCTGGATACATTCCTGGGGCCACATCCAGCGTAATATGAATCAGACCGTCCTCACCGCTCCGTTGTCAGGATTCCAAGTTCCACCGCATTCAGGGCCGCCCTGGCATCACCGCCTGCCATATCTGCAAAGAAAGTCAACCGCCTCCTCAGAGATATCAGCCTTGATAGCTGCCCATCCCCTTCTCCTTATCATAGACGGCGCGTCTCAGCAATTCTGCGACATCTTCCTTTGCAAGCGGTTTCAGTTCAAAAATCCGGGAACGCGAAATAAGAGCGCCGTTCACCTCAAAATAAGGATTCTCCGTGGTGGCCCCGATAAGAATCACCGTGCCGTCCTCCACAAATGGGAGGAGGTAATCCTGCTGCCCCTTATTAAAGCGATGAATCTCATCTACAAAAGAATAGTCTTCTGGCCGTACATCCCCAGGGCATCTTTTGCCTCCTGCACAACCTCTTCCATATCCTTCTTTCCGGCAACCGTTGCATTCAGCTGCTTGAATCTGGCGCTTGTCGTACCTGCTATGACTTTGGCCAGCGTCGTCTTGCCGGTCCCCGGTGGGCCGTAAAAGATAATGGAGCCCAGCTTATCCGCCTTAATGGCCCGGTACAAAAGCTTGTCCCTGCCCACTATGTGCTGCTGTCCCACCACCTCGTCCAGCGTGGCTGGCCGGAGCCTGGAGGCCAGCGGGCCTCCTTCTCCATCGTATTGCTTCTCATATATTCAAATAAATCCATAACATCCTCTGTCTCTAATCTATCAGCAATTCATCTACTGTAACAAAAGTATAGCCCTGCTTTGTCAAAGTGTCAATGGCCGCCAGCGCCGCGTCCACAGAAGTTCAAACACATCGTGCAGCAGTATCACATCATGCTTTCCCACATTCTTGTATATATGCTTCACAACCTTCTGTGGGTTCTGGCTTTTCCAGTCCAGTGTATCAATATCCCAGAAAACCGGGGTCATTCTCAGGCATTCTTCCAGGTCGTCATTCCATATTCCATAGGAGGCCTGATATACTCAGGCGTCTGGCCCGTAATGTTTCTTATCAGCTCATTCGTCTTGCGGATGGCATTACAGGCATCTTCCGTGGTTCCCTTTGTCAGGTCCACATGGCTGTAGCAATGGGTTTCCAATCAGATGCCCGTCTTCCGACATCTGTTTTACCAGCTCCTCATTTCGGGATATTCTCCCCTACCAGAAAAAAGGAGGCTTTCACTCCCTCTCCCTGGGTCCCTCCAGCAGCCGTTTCGTATAGACAGCATGCGGCCCGTCGTCAAACGTAAGCGCCAGCATTTTTCTACATCACCGGATTTTTTCTTCTTTTCCTGACTTTTTACCATCTATATCCGTCTTTCGCTTCTCTTTCGGGCCGATTCTCCCTGACCGGCAGAATCCGGCTCATCCGGTTCGGCAGACACCGCCAGGCGGTATCCATGTTCCGGCCGCCGCGCTGTATTCCTGACTGCCGATAAACAGAAACACGCCAGAAATACATCCATCACTGTTATCACCATCAAAAGAAACATTTTCTTTTCACATGCTTCCCCTTCCTCTGTATCCGCGCCGCTGTCCCCGCAGATTGTTCCCAGGCCAAACATGGTTACTGTTCACACCGTGCAAAAAAGCGGCATGCTGTAAACAATAACGCGCTTCTCAGGACACATCATTGCAGATCCGTTACTAATAATCAATATATGCAGCAGCTCCCAACGGCAGAATTATAAACATGCAAAAGAAAAAGCACGGATATAAAACAGGCCGCCGAAACGGGTCAAAAGCCTGTTTTATATCCGTGAAATCGTAAATTATGCCACCAGTGCGGAAATCCCAAAATAAGATAACACAATGATTCCCAGCACAATTCTGTAATAACCAAAGAACTTGAAATCGTGTTTCCGGATGTAGCCCATCAGGAATTTAATAGAATATACCGACACGGCAAAAAGCAACCGCCATGCCCAAAAGCAGGTAAAACACCTCATACCCTTTGAATGCTCCGCCTTCAATAAAAAATTTGATGATTTTAAGAAGACTTGCTCCAAACATAACGGGAATTCCCAGGAAAATGAGAATTCCGCAGCAGCGCCCTGGAACAGCCTATCAGCATGGCTCCCAGAATCGTGGCTCCGGACCGGAGGTTCCCGGTATCAGTGCAAGAACCTGAAAAAACAGCCGATAACCGCCGCCGTCTGGAAGGAAATCTGCGTCACCCGCTCAATCGGAAATTTGGAATTCGGTTCCGGTTTTCCAACAGAATAAAAAACACACCGTAAATAATCAGCATGGCCGACACCACATATCCGTTCATCAGCTTATTCATAAAATTATCCAAAGGCAGTCCGATTACAGCCGCAGGGATGCATGCAACAAGAATCTTTCCCCACAGCCGGAGTGTTCCCTCTTCTGCGCATCTGATTTTCGTGATGAAAATGGATTCAGTTTATGAAAATACAGAATCAGCACCGCCAGAATCGCGCCTAATTGAATGACCACCATGAATACTTCCCGGTACGCCTCGCTGACCTCAAGATGAATAATTTCATCTACCAGGATCATGTGGCCGGTGCTGCTGATGGGGAAGCCATTCTGTAAAGCCTTCCACAATCCCCAGCACAATCACCTTTAAAATCTCTACAAAACTCATGCCCGTTCCTTTCCGCTAAATCTTTCCGCTAAATATTTTCAATCTGCCAGTCGACAGGTTCCAGACCATTCGCTTCCAGATATTCATTCGTCTTACTAAAGGCCTGCTGCCGAAAAATCCTCTGTAAGCAGACAGGGGGCTGGGATGGGGCGCCTCCAGTATCAGATGCTTCGGATTCGTAAGCATCGGTTTCTTCATCTGAGCCGGTCTTCCCCAGAGGATAAATACCATCGGGCGATCCTGCCCGGCCAATTCTGATTGCCGCGTTGGTGAACTCCTCCCAGCCGATGTCCTGATGGGAATTGGCGCGGTGGGCCCGCACGGTGAGCACTGTGTTCAGCAGAATCACGCCCTGGTCTGCCCATTTTTTCAGATAACCGTTATTCGGAATGTAACAGCCCAGATCATCATGCAGTTCCTGATAAATATTCACGAGTGAAGGCGGTATCTCCACATCCGGCTTCACCGAAAAGCACAGCCCATGGGCCTGTCCCGGTCATGATACGGATCCTGTCCCAGAATCACTACCTTGACCTTTGAAAGAGGCGTAAAGTCAAAGGCATTGAAAATATCGTTGGCATCAGGATATACAGCCCGTGTCTGATACTCCTGCTTTACCGTCTCATATAATTTTTTTTATAATATGGCTTTTTAAACTCTGCCCCCAGCGGTGCCAGCCAGTCATTACTGATTGCTCCCATATGTTATCTACTCCTGTCCATTACTTTGTCTGAACCGTTACCTGATACGGCCTTCTGCATGCGCACAAGACCTTCTTAACAAATTTTATCACAGTAACGCAGCATTCACAATCATTTATCGGCACATTTCCTGATAAATTCCAACGAATCGACAGCAACCGGCACGGCGCGGCCGCGTATTTCTTCCGATACCTGGGCAAAATTTCCTGTTTACACGGTACATGTCCGCTTTCCGGTTAAAGTATACCGTCTTTTCAAAAGGCCATCTTATCACCGTCGGTGTTTTAAATCCCTCCCCAGTTCCAGGACAAGAAGGCGGTGGTTCAGTGTATGGGACAGCCACTCCTTATACCTGTTCCATCCGGGCAAATAACCTTCCTCGATATAGTTTTTGCCTCTATCGTATTGGCAGCCAGCGGTGCGCCGCAATGCGGACAGCGTCCTTCCGGCACCCTCCCCTCTCCCAGATATCCTTTGTGCACGCCTCACTGCACTGAAACCAGTTCACATTTCCGCACGGGGCCGTAATCCTGTCCGCCCTCAGAGGACTGTCGAAAATCCGGGCATCCGTTAACAACTTTGATCAAACTTTAACTTTGTTAGCGACCAACTTTGTTAATTCAACATCAAATTCTGTTTTTCTTCTTCTGCTTCTGCTTCACCTGCCAGCCGCCTGCTGCTGCTACTACAACACCTGCTGCTGCAGATACACCAAACTCTTCTTCACATGCTTTTACTAATTCGTTCAGTTCTAATACGGATAATTCCTTGATAGCTTCGATAAATTCAGCTGTAGTTAATTTTGCCATTATTTTTACCTCCAATTTTTAAATTTTAATAGGTTTACTGCGGTCTTAATCACTGCAGATTAAGCTGCAGTTTCGTCTTTTCTCTGCAATCTGCTTAATAACACGAGCAAAGTTTGCAATAGGAGACTGGATACTTCCAAGTAATTTTCCAAGAAGTACTTCTTTGGAAGGAATTGTTGCAATAACTTTGATTCTGTTAGCATCGTAGTAAATTCGCCAGCTACGATACCTGCCTTTAAACTCAACTTGGCATCTTCTTTGCTTGAATTCATTAAAACTCTGGCTGGTGCTGTTCATCTTCAGAGCTTACAGCGATTGCTGTCGGTCCTTCAAGAACATCTGCGATTTTTTCCCATTTTGTTCCTTCTACCTACAGTCAGCACGTTTGATTAATGTGTTCTTATAAACTTTATAATTACACCTGCTTCTCTACAAAAGGCTTTTTAATTCAGCTTTGCCATGAATGGTTTCTTCAATTATTTGGTAAGCCTGGGTAAACGGTAATCAACAGAACCTCTTAATGCCGACAATAAAAACCTCTTTTATCCATGAATGCAGGCGTAAATTACACATTTACGATGGTATGTTTTCGGCAGGCGTTTTTTTAACATATCAAAATGGAGATTTAACTGAGGTTGGGAGGACGCGCCCGGAACGGACCATGTCCGATGTGGTGAGGGGGCTGGCTGAGTCTTCCGTCCCCGGTTGGAGGGTGTCCTGAGGGGGAATCCGGCCGGAATGCATTGCTGCGGGGATCGTTTGCACTCTTTGGAGTGCGCATCGGAATGCTAAGCTCGGAGGGTCCTCGCTAAGCACCGGCGGACTCCCATGTCCCCTCCGCAATTGATTCCGCCTACTTCCCCGGGTCAGTTTTCACCGGGGACGGATGACTCAGGCGGAGGTTTTCAACACCGGATATGGTCCGTTCCGGCCGCTGATCGTCTCTAACCTTAAATGGGAGGGCCCTGTCGCGGCCACTACGTGTTTCCGCAGGCAGATACCAAATCTAGCGCCTTTTATAAAGGCGCAATGAAGGCATATCGTATTTCCCGTACACGGTAGCACTGACTGGCCGCGACAAGGTCCGCCCCCGCACTTAACGCGTGAGACACTCAGCGGCCGCAGGCCAGCGGACGGGGCCGATACACCTGGCGGAGTCTTTCGTCCCGGAGATAACCTTCCGGGAGAAGGAGATACTGCCGACATCTTCCGGCGGAGAAGGAGAGAATGATATCCGGAAGGACGTTCGCCCGAGAGATGATAGCTCTTAGGCAGAGGGAGGCAAAGCGCGCCGGGCGGATTTTAGCCCTACAAGGGCAAAATCCGGGACAACTTGAGCTTCGAACTCATCCGGAGTTCGGAGTGAATTTGTCCGGAACCCCGGGAGGCTTTGCCTTCCTCTGTCTTAGAGCTATCCCTCGAAGAAGCAGTCCTGCCGGATATCCTTCCCTCCGGCTCCGCCCTGCGAAAACAAAACCACAGTATCTCCTTCTCCATCCAGCGATGCCAAACCCCCGGGACGAAAGACTCATATAAACACCCCGCAACTCCGTCCGCTGGCCGTACCGGCGGCGTCCTCACCTGCCGAACAGTAACCAAATACCGCCTACCGTTTCATTCTTCTCTTATGCCGGTACATATAAGCATCCGCCCGGGTCATAATATCTTTTACCTCCAAATCCCGGCCCGGGGTATAGAATGCGTATCCGGACGCGATGGCCGCATGGAATTCCTGCGTGCGGCTGTACTCCTCCATTGCTGTTTTTATCCTTGCGATGCCTTCCACAGCGGTTTCGGCATCTTTATTTTCAAGATAAACGGCAAATTCGTCCCCTCCGATGCGGTATACCGCTTCACTGGGAAATGCCGTCCTGATGGCATCTGCAGCGGCGCGGATATACTCATCCCCCTTATCGTGGCCAAATTCGTCGTTCACACACTTTAAATTGTTTAAATCACACATGACAAAGCCCGGCCGGTTCCCGCTGCCAAAGTTGTCCCGGAGACATTCCATCTTTTTTTCAAAAGCCAGTCTGTTTCCAACGCCTGTCAGGCCGTCTCTGTCCCGCTCTACCTGAAGCGCTTTCGTCTGAAGGACTTCATCCGTCACATCTTCCACAACGCACCTTACGGTGCCATCCATTATTTTTTGGTTATCTTAATCCATTTTGAGCCATCCTCCGACTCCAGCCTGAATGTGTCGTCGCCTCCGTCCCGCAAATTCTCAAATTCTTTCAGGAACTCTGTAAATTTTATCTTATCCCTGGTAAAAATACGTTCCTGCTCCCATGTAAGGTTCAGCAGACTGGGAATCCGGCTGGTCATAAACACCTTGCCTGAATGCGGGCGCAATTCAAACACCCCAGAGGAAGTCCCGACAGCTCCATCAGCTTAGCATGACGGGTAAACCACACGCTGACAAACAACGCGATAATCAGTCCGATGCCGGTGGTTGCCAAAAGTGCAAAACCAGCAGCTCTCTATCTTTTGAGGAAAATGCAGCAGAACCGGCTTCTCCATCAGCCCCATCAGGTACCACTCCTCCCCCTCAAACGGTGTATTGTGGTAATACATTCCCATCCGGCTGGCACTGACATAAATATCGTGGCTGCTGTTATGGTTGAGCAGCCTGTATATCCCTTCCTCCTCATCGACGCTTTCCAGCTCCATCATCTCTCCGGCTTCCAGCATCCTCCTTTGGACTGCACCGTACGTGATAGACAGTTTAAGGCCCTTCTCCATTGAACCGGTCGCGATGACATAACCGTAGGAATCGGTGTTCTGCAAATCTCTTGCCGGTAAAAACGGTACAGATAATTCACGGAAATCTCAACTCCGAATATGGCGGCCACATTCCCTTCCCGTCAAAAACAGGTACTGAATAAGTAATGACGTCTTCATCCTGGGGATTTACCTTGAACGGTGTGCTCCAATAGCCCAGCCAGGCTGAACGGCCGTACTCGTTTGCCGCTTCATAGGGCTTTGTATAAAAATCCCGGTTGCTGCTGCTGAGTTCCAGCCGGTAACTCCAGTTTGCCGTAGTTGCAATCTTCAGCTTGTCGGCCACGTTCCACGGCCCGGCCAGCATATAAAGGTTCTCGTTATCCTGTCCCGCCTTATCCGGATTATTGTTACGAAAATACAGGAGGCCAGAGAATTCTCCGTTCCATCCTGCCCCGGCAGTATCAGAAAAGCGCCCGTAGTCTTTGTGTGGTAAAGCGAATCCAGAATGATGGGAGCCAGCTCTTCCAGGACTTCATCCTCTTTACCCGGCAGATTCCCCGTATCCGTCTCCTCAAAATACCGGCTGATCCGTTCCTCGTCATAGTCAAAATTTGTCCAGATGTTATTCATCTCGTTTTCCAGATTGTTCTTACGCCCGTTCACCTTCTCCGAAAATATCCTGTACTCATTTTGCTCTGC
>VOFE01001213.1_pt1 | contig 24001 bp, 39 predicted proteins | sample 5384071 | NCBI WGS metagenome assembly VOFE01 (sample SAMN12384724, study PRJNA508395) | human gut metagenome | isolation source: healthy gut D | host: Homo sapiens
GCTGCTTCAAAGCGGAAGCTGAAAAAGATCAGTTTAATCAGTCAAGAGCACTGATGGGCCTTGCCTCGGAATTATTTTCTTATCCAGTTGGGCCGGGGAGAGCTTCCTGATTCCGGAGACAGTTCTGACTTATTCCGCAGAGGGGATGTCACAGCTTTCCCAAAATCTGCACCGGTGTTTCCGTAATCATCTGTGCAGAGGAAAATTTAAAAATGAAGTACGTCCCGTTCTCGTCAACAGTTGGGAGGCAGATTATTTTAATTTTACGGGGAGAGCCTTTTAAAGCTTGGAAGGGAAGCCGCGAAACTTGGCATTGAAATGCTTGTGCTGGACGACGGATGGTTTGGGGAGAGAAACGATGACAATACAAGTCTTGGAGACTGGGTAGTCAATGAGAAGAAGCTGGGATGTACTATGGGAGAACTGATCGGAAAGATCAACGATCTGGGATTAAAATTCGGACTGTGGATTGAGCCGGAGATGGTCTCGAGGATAGTGATCTTTACCGGGAACATCCAGACTGGGCACTGCAGATTCCGAACGTCATCCGGTCCGGGGAAGAAACCAGCTTGTGCTGGACTTCTCCAGGAAAGAGATTCGGGATCATGTATTCGATCAGATTTGTTCGGTGCTCGATCAGGGGAAAGTTGATTATATCAAGTGGGATATGAACCGCAGTATTTCCGATATTTATTCTTCTGAGACGAAAGAGCAGGGAAAGGTTCTTTATGATTATGTTCTGGGCGTCTATGATTTCCTGGAGCGGCTTCTGAAGCGGTACCCAGATACACTGATTGAAGGATGCAGCGGCGGCGGCGGACGGTTCGACGCCGGCATGCTCTACTATACGCCGCAGATCTGGTGCAGTGATAATACGGATGCAATCGACCGGATCGAGATACAGTATGGTACATCCTTTATTTATTCTGGAACTGTTGAGCGACAAGGACAAGGCGGAGATCCGGCGGCAGATCAGGTAAAGAAGTTCAAGACATATGCGGTTGATCCAGAATGGAATTACTATCGATTGTCAATCCGTCAGACGGACAACTCAGGGCGCCTGGGAATTTGTATCCGGGGACCGGTCTGAGGCGTTGGTAAAGGTTGTCGGAATGAAAGAAACATGGCAATATGACGGTTGAATATCAAAGTGAAAAGGCCTGGAAAATACCATGTGCCGGGAAGAATTAACCGGGATTGACAACATGACGGGCTCTACAGTGCCCAAACCGGTGCACGGAGAATGCAGGCATATGGGCTTTTGTTGAAGCCGATCAGTAGATAAAAGTATGGAGGGAATACCATGGCAGGAAAATACCAAAAGTATCTGCAGGCGGCAGAAAAATGCAAAAAAAACAGCAGGCAAAAACGTGCAGGATCGGCAAAAGCGGCGGACAGAAAAAGCGGAAAATGACCGCATATTTCGGATTCGTATGGAAACGTCATCAGGATGAGCTGAAATGGCTCTATATGGAGCTGTACGGCAATGATTCGATATGTTCGGAACTGTGCGGAGATGTATGAATATTATTAGGAACCGAAGTGCGGCTGAAAAAACTTGACCGGGCAGAGGAACAACATCGGTATGGTACCGTAAACGCGACATGCTTGGCATGATGCTTTATATCGATCATTTTGCCGGGAATCTGAAAGGGGTACAGAAAAACTGGACTATATCAAGGAGAGTCATGCATCTTTCATTCATTTGATGCCGTTTCTCGATACTGTAAAGAAAATCTGACGGGGGATATGCTGTGGCGGATTTCCGCAAGGTAAAAGCCGGATCTTGGGAACCATGGAAGATCTGGCGGAACTGGCAACAAAATGTCACGAGAAAGGGAATCAGTCTGTGTATGGATTTCGTGATGAACCACACGTCCGAGGAGCATGAGTGGGCGATAAAAGCGGGCAAGGGTGAAGGCGAATACATGAGCCGCTACTTCTTCTACGACAATCCGGATATCCCCAACCAGTTTGAGCGTACGGTTCCCCCAGGTATTCCCGACGACGGCGCCGGGCAATTTTACCTTCCTGCCGGAAATGGGACACTATGTGATGACGACATTTTATCCTTACCAGTGGGATTTGAACTATGGAAACCCGCGGGTGTTTAATGAGATGATGTACAATTTCCTGTTCTTCTGGCAAACCAGGGCATGGATATTATCCGTATTGATGCAGTTCCTTATATCTGGAAGGAACTGGGGACATCCTGCCGGAACCTGCCCCAGGTTCACACTATCGTCCGTATGATGAGGATGATCGGCGAAATCGTCTGCCCGGCATCGTGCTCCTTGGCGAGGTTGTGATGGAACCGGAGAAAGGTGGCGCCGTATTTCGGCACGGTTGAGAAGCCGGAATGCCACATGCTCTACAATGTGACGACGATGGCTACGACCTGGCATACGGTCGCCACAAGAGACATCCGCCTGCTCAAAACAGATGGACATCGTGTGCTCCCTTCCGAGGAATACACATTCCTCAATTACCTGCGTTGCCACGATGATATCGGCTGGGGACTGGATTATGATACGCTGAAAACATGGGGGATGGAAGAGATCCCGCACAAGCGTTATCTCAATGATTATTTCCAGGGTAAAACTCCGGGACAGTGTCAGCCGGGGCGAACTCTACAACGACGATCCGGTAACCCAGGACGCCAGATTCTGCGGGACGACCGCGTCCATGTGCGGCGTAGAGAGCGCCGGATTCGAGCAGGATGAGGAGAAGATGGACTGGGCGGTCACAAAAGACGTGATGCTCCACGCATACATGTTTACTCAGTCAGGGATCCTGATGCTCTACAGCGGCGATGAGGTGGGCCAGGTCAATGATTATACTTACAAAGAAGATCCGGATAAGGCGCCGGATTCCCGCTATATCCACAGAGGAAAATTCAACTAGATGTGCGGCAACGGAATCCGTTGTGTGGCGAAATATGTCTATGATTACGGGCTGACCGATAAGACACAGATTTCCGTGGAAACACTTGGAGGAATAAAATATCTGGATCTTACCGTAGAAGACGGGAAAGTGTCATTGGTAAAAGTAGACATGGGAAAACCATCCTGTGAACCGTGGCTGTTGCCTGCGCGCTGAACGGCCTGACGGAAGATGAGGTGACCGTGAAGCTTCTGGGCGGTGATCTTCAGATCAGATGGGATGGGAGAAGGACACCGTGTATATGACCGGGCCGGCGGAAGTGGTATTTGACGGAGAATGGCCGGAGTAATAAGAAGAGAGGAAAACACCTGTGCATCGTGCAGATATCTGTACAATGTGCAGGTGTTTTGCAGAAAAGTGGAGTTATTATTTATTTTTCAGCCAGCGCCGCACCCAGTGCACGGCACGCCGAAAGAGCCTCATCATCCGGAGCCTCATTGCAGATCACACTGTCGCTGGCAAGACTGGCTCCGTCCTGACTGCAGCGCTCCTCCCAGTCGCGCATCCATTCCCCGTCGCCCCAGCCATAGGAACCGAACAGGGCGATGGTTTTTCCCTGCAGGGCTCCCTCGCAGGAGGTGAACATCGGTTCAAACTCGGTTTCTTCCAGCTGCTCCGCTCCCATAGAAGGGCAGCCAAAGGCGATGGCGTCATAGTCGCCGACCTGATCCGCTGAAAATCCGGCGGCGGTGATAAGGGTCGCCTCCGCCCCTTTTCTCTTGCACCTTCTGCTACGGCAGAGGCCATAGCTTCAGTATTTCCGGTACCACTCCAATATACAACTGCAATTTTATTCATAAGACAAATCTTCCTTTCTTTTTCATGGCGGAAACATCAGCCGGCTACTGTGAGCTGCTCGATGGATTTCCCCTGTTTCCATTGTTCAGAATAAATTCTGCTGCACAGATCGTATTTTTCAAAGATGCTCTTCGATTCCTGCTCATCTCCGTATACCTTCCAGCAGCCCTGGCACTTATGGTTGCAGGCTCTGTTGAGGATGAATCCCAGAACGTCTTTCGGCGGATAACTTAAAAACAGGCCGATCTCATGGGGAATTCCTCTGTGGAACGGAGCCGGCGGATCAGATGCATCACACAGGCATTGGGATTTTCCGGCATGTAGCCGTAGTGCAGCAGCAGCTCCCTGGCCTGATGATCCGTAAGATCATCCTCCAGTGCGAGGGCGGTAGACATAGATCAGGGCGCGGCCCTGGCAAACCCTGAGCGGCAGGATGCGGATCCCTCAAAAAAATTCAGCCGCCTGTTTAAGCCGGATATGGATTTTGTCAGTTCCTTCCTGCAAGGGCAGACACAGGAAAACAGGTTCCCGGTCTTGATCCCTGCAAGGGTAGGGAGCAATGACGGATGAGCAGATCTTCGGACATGGGTGTCTCCTTTCCGTAAATTAGAATGCGGCCGGCATCTTTTTTACCACAATGGTTAGTCGCAACTAACTAATGCTGATTATAATGTCGTGCAGACAACATGTCAAGAGATTTTTCTTATATGGCCATGCTATTTCAGTCTCCACCCGGCGCTCTGTCTCTGCAGCTCCACCATATGGCGGAAGAGGCCGTTTTGTTTCATCAGTTCCGAAGGGGTTCCCTGCTCTGTCACCCCTGCCCTCAGAGAGAACAACGATCTTGTCTGCCGCTTCCACGGTGCGCATCCGATGGGCGATGACCAGAACGGTCTTGCCGGCAAGCAGACGGGAGGGCTTCCTGAACAGCGCTCTCATTTTCCACGTCCAAGCTGGCGGTGGCTTCGTCCAGCAGAATGATGGGCGCATCCTTCAGGAAGGGCGCGGGCAATGGAAATGCGCTGACGCTCGCCGCCGGAAAGGGCGCAGCCATTCTCGCCGATCATGGTCTGGTAGCCCCGGGGAGTTCCCGGATAAATTCATCGCACCGGGCGGCTCTGGCGGCTGCGATCACTTCCTCATCCGAAGCGCCCCGGCGGCCAAGACGGATATTTTCCATCACCGTATCCCGGAACAGCACCACATCCTGGAATACCATGGAATAGGAGCGAAGAAGCGTTTCCGGCCCACTGTGGATACGTCTGTTCCGCCTAAGAGAACCTTCCCGCCGGTGACGTCCCAGAACCGGGCAGCCAATTTGCAGGCAGTGGATTCCCACCGCCGGAGGGACCGATCAGGGCGGTCACTTCTCCCTGCTTTGCAGTGAAGCTTACATCCTCAAGTACGCCGTCCCCCTCCCGGTAGGCGAAGGGAGACATGGTCAAAGGTGATGTCATAGTTCTTTGGCGTAAATTCTTCTGTCCCTCCTGTACCGGCTGTTCCAGAATGGAGCGCATCCGCTCAATCTGCAGTTTGGCATTGAAGGTGGCGGCGATATTCTGGAGCACAAGCCCCAGCGGGTCGTACAGCCTGGCGGCGGCAAAGAGGAACCCGAGGAAATAGAGGAAAGAAAAAGTTTTCCGGCCGCCAGAAGAGCTCCGCCGGTCAGGATGGTGGTTGCCAGACCCAGCCGGAGAAACGCCTGGGCGGAGCAGACGAACACGCCGGTTGCCAGCTCCGGAGTGGATGGAGCCTTTCTCCATGGCTGCAAGTTTCTTCTCCAGTTTTTCCATGTACGCGTCCTGCCGGCTGCATGCCTTGATATCCCGGATGGTTTCCAGTCCTTCCTGGATACAGTCGGCGACCGCCCGTTTATTTAAAATATTCTTTGTGCCGAAGGAATCCTGGATCTTCCTGCTCCCTGCCGTCAGAAGGACCGCAGCAGGCACGACCCACAATATAGCCAGTGCCATCCGCCAGTCGCAAACGAACATGGCGACGCCGATCACCAGCGTGGAGAAGACGGACGCAAATAACTGCGGCACGTAGTGGGAGAACATCTGGCATCCAGACTGGAGCAGTCTGCGATCATGGTGGAGGTCAGGTCGCTTAAGTCCCGGTTTCCGAAGAAGCTTAAGGGAAGCTGCCTCAGGGTTTCCGCCAGGCTCACCCGCCGGCTGGCGCTCTCTTTATAAGTGGCCAGATACAGGGAAGCATACTGGAACCAGTGGAGGACAAACAAAAGGAATATAATCGCCAGGGCAAAGCCTGTGTAGATCCAGAAGCCCTCCATGGGACTGCCGCCGGTTTCCATGGCATCCAAAAGGTGCTGTGCCGTAAACAGGACGGCCCCCACCGGAAGCATCAGGCTTAAGTTGCACACAAAACACCAGACGACGGCTTTTTACAAGATCTTTTGCGCCCTTCTCGCTGAGCGCGAATACGTGCTGTAATTTCTTTGTCATACGGTCTTTTCCCCCCTTTCCGCTTTTTGGATCTGTCCGCCCGACTTTCCACCGGGCGCTTTGCTGATAGTCCTCCCACATGGCGGCATACACGCCGTGCTGTGCAAGCAGGCTTTCATGGCTGCCCTGTTCTGCGATCTTCCCGCCGCTTAAGACGATGATGTGGTCGGCATCCTGTACGGTGGACAGCCGGTGGGCGATCATCAATACGGTTTTATTCCGGATCAGCGCTTCAAACGCCTTCTGGATCTGGTGCTCATTTTCCGGGTCGGCAAAAGCGGTTGCCTCGTCCAGTACCACGATGGCGCGTCTTTTAAAATGGCGCGGGCAAGAGCGATCCGCTGCTGTTCGCCGCCGGAGAGGTACACGCCCCCTGGCGCCCACCACAGTATCCAGACCCTGGGGGGAGTTTTTCCAGAATGTCATCGCACTGCGCAGCGTGTGCGGCGGATGGGCCTCTTCTCTGGAAGCGTCCGGCCGGGCCGCGCGGATATTTTCCAGAAGGCTCTCTTTAAACAGCCGGGTATCCTGAAACACAAAGGCTGTCTGTTTCATCAGGTCTTCCGGATTCATTTCTTTGACATTGACGCCCCCGATGGAGACGGCGCCGCTGTCTGCATCCCAGAAGCGGGGATCAGGCTTGCTGCTGTCGTCTTGCCTCCCCGGAGGGCCCTACCAGCGCCGTCACCTGACCGGGCCGGACAGCAAACGATACGTCGGAAAGAGCCGGGCTATCCGCGCCGGGGTAGGTAAAGGTTACATGGTCAAAGGATACAGCGGCGTCTGCCGGCTGTTTCTCTATGCCTGTGTTTTCCATCGGTTTCTGGCTCAGGGATCTCATCCAGGCGTCCCACGGCTTCATCCGCCTCCATGACAGCCTCGCTCATGTACATGATGCGGTTGATCATCTGGCCGCAGGCAGGGGCGAACAGGGCATAGAAGATAAAGTTGACAAGCACCGCGCGCACGTTCCCGCCGGAGGCAAGCAGCAGAGCCGCCGGGATCAGCAGGGCGAAAGCCCCGTTGATAAATGTCAGGAAGCAGGTCTGCCCCACACGGCAGCTCATGGCGTACTGGCTGGCCAGGTCGCTGTAGTCCCTGATGGCTGCATAGAAAGCTTTGAAAGAGTACACGGTCTGCTGGAACATTTTTACCACGAGGATGCCCTGGACATATTCCACCGCCTCGCCGCTCATGCGCTCGATCTCCTTCTGATAGCGGTGGAAAAAGCCGGCGTTCTTTCCGCCCATCATCAGGCACATGGAGAGCAGCGCCAGCACCATGGTGAGCAGGCACAGAAGCCCCATTTTCCAGTCAAAGAGGAACAGCATCAGGACGGCGGCGACAGAGTGACGATCGTTCCCGCCAGGTCGGGAAGCTTATTGTGCCAGCAGATCTTCTGTAAGACCGGCATTGTCATCGATCAGTTTCCTGAGCCGTCCGGACTGACTGCCCGTGAAGAATCCAAGCGGCAGTTCCAGAACGTGCGCCATGGCAGCGCGCCGGATATTCCGGGCCGTGCGGAAGGCGGCGATATGAGGGACATGAGCGCTGCAAAATACAGAGTGATACTTTATGACAGCGGTCCATACCGCCGTCCAGCCCCAGCGTGCAGAGCCGGATACTCCGGTGAGCGCGGGCCAGGTTTCAGGACGTCCCTTGCCGCAAGCCATACGCACACATAGGGGATCAGCCCCAGTACTGCGGACAGGGCGGAGAGGATACAGCCCAGCAGGGTGAGATTTCTGTGCCCGCCCGCATAACCCAGGATGCGGGCAAGGCTGCTTTGTTTTTTCTGCTTCAAATGATTACCTCCCTTTTTTGTTTAAAATATGTATCATGAAGTTAGATGTGACTAACCATCATGCAAAAAGATGGGGGCTACGGCCCCCATCAGTTTCAGCCATCCGGCTGTATAAAAAGTCCCTGAGCTGATCTACATAGCGCAGGGCTCTGCCTTCCGGCATATCGTGTACCACGATCTCAAAGATGCCGTTGAACATCCCGCTGGCGATGATATGGCACATCTGTTCATCCAGCTCGGGGATATCCCGCCCGAGGCGGCGGAGGACGTCCATGTATTTCAGGGTATATTCCACTTCCACCTCGACCATGTTATGGACAAAATGTTCATAGCTGGTGCCTTCTGACCGGCCAAGCAGCAGCTTTACCGGTTCCCGGTGTCGGCAGATATAATCCACCATCCAGTGAACGCAGTCCGAGGACTCTACGCCCATGTGATCCGGCTGCTGTTCTTCGGGAAGTTCCGCGAAGGAAGTCTGGGCTTCCATAAACCTGCCCATAAGGGCGGCGGCATGGGGTTCTACAATGGAAGCGAACAGGGCTTCCTTGCTGGAAAAAGTAGCCGTAGAAGGCCCCGGTAGTCACGCCTGCGTTTTTACGATCTGGCGCAGGGAAGCGCCCAGAATCCCTTCTCTGAAAATTCGTCCAATGCGGCCTGCTGGATCCGCTCTAATGTAGATAATGTGTTTTCATCCATGGCAATCTCCATATAACAGTGATATATAACAATGTTATATTATGGAAATATCCAGCTGCTGTCAAAGTGGATTTCAGGGATTATATGGGATAATGAGAAGTTTTATCGACAAGGGCGATTAGCTTTGACTACCCTGGGAGAGTGTTGCTATGCTGATACGGTATCCTTATTGTAATTTAATAAAACAGAAGGAAGTGATGGCACATGAAACAGCACAGATTCTGGGCATGGGCTGCCGTGTTCTGTTTCATAATGGTATTTTATACCGGATACAGACACAAGTGATCAGCCGGCAGCAGAGCAGTAAAAAAGTATTATCAGGGAGGTAGAAGTATATGTTCAGTGAATCATTAATGAAAAGATCGGATTATTCGCAGGAGGAGTCCTTTTCGGGACAGCAGGAGTAAAAGCTCTTATCCAGCAAAGATGCGAAGAAGGTTTACACAGAGTGTACACGGCAGCGGTGCTGCGCGCAAAGGACTGCGTGATGAAAACGGTCACGACCGTACAGGAAAATGCGGAGGATATCCTTGCGGAAGCCCAGCAGATCAATGAAGAGAGGGCGGCGCAGGAAGCGGCGGCTGTGCAGGAGACAGAGGAAGACGGTGCGGATCTTTCAGACGAAGGAACGACGCAGCGTTCATGAAATTTATCATAAAGCATGAGATCAGGGGCCGTCCCCGCATCCATGTCGTTCAGAGGAAAATGACATGTGCGGAGGCGGACATTCTTTCTGGTACCTGGACAGACAGAGCAATATAACAGATGTGAAAGTGTATGAACGCACCGCAGACGCTGTCATCTGTTATACAGGGAGCGTGCCGCGCTGATCCGTCTGCTGAAGAGCTTCCGGTATGAAGATACAGCGGTTCCGGAAACCGTTGTCCGCAATTCCGGAAGGAAACTGAACACATCCTATAAGGAAAAAACTGATCGCGAAAAAGTGCTGCTGCACTACGGCGGAAGGCTCCTGGTGCCTGCGCCCCTGCGCGCGTGGATCGTGACGATCAGGTCGCTTCGATATCTTGCGGCAGGGGCTGCGCTGCATCCGGGAGAGGAAGATCGAAGTCCCACTTCTGGATGCGACCGCCATCGGGGTCTCTGTCCTGCGTCGGGACTTTAATACTGCCGGTTCGGTCATGTTCCTTCTGGGAGTGGGAGAACTCCTGGAAGAGTGGACCCATAAAAAGTCCGTGGGAGATCTGGCGCGGAGCATGTCCTTGAATATTAAAAAGGTCTGGCTGAAACGGGACGGGCAGGAGATCCTGGTAAAGGCGGATCAGATCCGGAAAGGCGACGTGGTGACCGTACATATGGGAAATGTGATCCCGTTTGACGGAGAGGTGTCCGGCGGAGAAGGCATGGTAAACCAGGTCTCCCTTACAGGGGAGGCCATGCCCGTGCGCAGAGTGCAGGGACAGTCCGTCTATGCGGGAACCGTGGTGGAAGAAGGAGAACTGGACGTCCGGGTAAAGGCGGTTTCCGGCTCCACCAGATTTGAAAAGATCGTGGCCATGATCGAAGATTCGGAGAAACTGAAGTCTTCCATGGAGAGCAGGGCGGAGCATCTGGCTGACCGGCTGGTGCCGTATACCCTGTTCGGAACGGCAGGGGTATGGCTCCTGACCAGAAATGTGACAAAGGCATTGTCCGTACTTATGGTAGATTTCTCCTGCGCACTGAAGCTTGCCATGCCCCTGACCGTGCTCTCGGCGATTCGGGAGGCCGGCGGGTACGGGATCACCGTGAAAGGCGGAAATTCCTGGAAGCGGTTGCAGAAGCGGACACCGTAGTCTTTGATAAGACCGGGACGCTCACAAAGGCGAAGCCCACGGTGAAAGCAGTGATTCCGTTTGGAGACGAACCGGAGGAGGAATGCCTGCGGATCGCAGCGTGCCTGGAGGAACATTTCCCTCATTCCATGGCAAAGGCCGTGGTGGACGCGGCGAAGAAGCGGCGGCTCGCCCACGAGGAAATGCATTCGAAAGTAGAGTATGTGGTGGCGCATGGGATCTCTTCGTATATTGACGGGAAAAAAGTGGTGATCGGAAGCAGTCATTTTGTATTTGAAGACGAAGGCTGCACAGTCCGCCCGGAATGCCGGGAGAGATTTGAGGCGCTGCCGGAGGAATATTCCCATCTGTATCTGGCCATTGAAAAGGAACTTGTCGCGGTGATCTGTATCGAAGATCCGCTGCGGGAAGAGGCGGCGGACATGATCCGTGCGCTGAGAGCCCACGGGGTACAGAAAACGGTCATGATGACCGGGGACAGTGAGAAGACCGCGGCCGCTGTCGCCCGCCGGGTCGGCGTGGACGAGTATTATTCCGAGGTGCTTCCGGAAGAAAAGGCAGGATTTGTGGAGCGGGAGAAAGCGCTGGGACACAAGGTTATCATGGTCGGAGACGGATCAACGATTCCCCGGCCCTGTCCGCAGCAGATGCGGGCATTGCCATCAGCGACGGCGCGGAACTTGCAAGAGAGATTGCCGACATTACGATTGCGGCGGAAGATCTGGCGGAACTGGTGGTACTGAAGCGTCTTGCAAACGGAATGATGAAGCGGATCGGAAAAAATTATCATCAGATCATCGGGATCAACGCAGGACTGATCGTGTCTGGCATTGCCGGCGTGCTCCAGCCAACGACTTCGGCGCTGCTCCACAACACATCCACCCTGTTGATCAGCTTAAGGAGCATGAAAAATCTCCTTCCTGCGATGCTCAAAAAACTGACAGAAAGCAGGAATAAAAAGCACAGAGTTATTGAAATCTAATTTTAGTTAGTGTATACTAATCCATGGAAACAATGATAATGATGTGAACGGGATGGAGAGATCGTTATGGCTGATACAATCATTATACTTGTGGTCGTGATGATCCTGATCTTTGCTCTGAAAGGATCGATCAGGCATTTCAGAGGCGAGGGCGCCTGCTGTGGAGGCGGGCCGGAAGCGTGAAATCGAAAAAAGCGAAAAAGAAGACGCTCGACGGACCTGTGACCGGACAGCGCACGATCCGTATTTCAGGCATGCACTGCCGGAACTGTGCCAACAGTGTGACGAATGCGCTCAATGCGATAGACGGAGTTTCTGCCAAAGTCAGTCTGAAAGACAATACGGCGGAAGTTTCCTTTGACCGCACGGTGGATGACGCCGATCTGAAACAGGCGGTGGAAAAGGCGGGCTTTGAAGTTGTCAGCATTTCATGAGCATAAGGCGGAAAAATACGGTGAGCAGGAAAGACGAGATCATTGAAAATTAAAACAAAACGGATGCCGGATCACCAGGCAGAGGAAGATCCTGATCGACATTATCCTGGAAAATGATTGTGCAAGCTGCAAAGAGATATTTTATAAGGCGTCACAGGAAGACAGAAAGATCGGCGCTGCGACGGTCTACCGGATGATCAATGCGCTGGAAGAGATCGGGGCGATCAGCCGGAAAAACATGTACCGGGTCGAGTGCGGGAAAACATGCAGCGGCGAAGGCGGATGCGAGATCATCCTGGAGGATGATACGGTTTTCAGGATGCCAAAAAGAGAAGCTGGACCAGATCGTCCGGGATGGCGCCAGAAGGTGCGGTTATCTGGGCAAAGGGAAGAAAATATCGAAGATAATTTATCACAACGGGTAGATATAATCCCTTATCTCTTCCAGAAACTTTTCTGCGATCGGAGAAAAGATCTGGTATTTCTTCCACACAAGATACATCTTGTTCTCGAGCGGCGGATCAAGCGGAATAAAAAGCGAGATCGCTCTCGGAACCGGTATTGATCAGATGGTCAGGGTAAGCAGAACCCCCAGCCCTTCTCTGGCAAAAATGGAACCATTGTAGGATAATTGAAAAAATCCTTCTGCTTTCAGGTCTTTCATTTTAGGACCGGCCCATCTGGGAATGTCCGCATTCCATGACTGTTCGGAAACAAAGAGCGGTAAGCCGGCCAGATCGTCCACGCAGACGGTTTTTGGCGGCAAGCGGGTGATCTTTGGGTACGATCGCGCCCCACTTATCTGTTTCCGGAAATTCCAGCACATTATATTTTTTTGTAGTCGGGAGTTTCTACAATGACTGCAAAATCAAGAAGGCCTTTATCAAGACGTTCGATGACCTGCTCTGTCCCGCCGCTTGTGATATGGTACTGCAGGTTGTGGTATTTCCTCTTAAACCGCTTTATTTCCCGCGCGAGAAAACGGATCTGATAACTTTCGGCAAGGCCGAAATACAGATCACCGCCCGTTATATCGTCCATGGCGGAAAATTCATTTGTGATTTTGTCTGCCATATCCACCAGATCTTCCGCCCGTTTGCGCAGAAGCCGGCCTTCTTCGGTAAGTTCGATGCGAAATGCATGCCGGATAAACAGCGTCTTTCCCAGTTCTTCTTCGAGTGCTTTTTAACTGCCTTGACAAAGTCGGCTGCGTCACATGGAGGATCTGCGCAGCCCTAGTCATGTTTTCCTCTCTTGCCACGGTCAGAAAATAGCGTAATACCCGTAAATCCATCTCAACGATCTCCTTTTGCAAGATATTCTAAAAGGAATAATTTGATATAAATTATAACTATTAGCGCTGTGGAATGTCAAATATTTTAGGAAAACATGAAACAGGTGATCCATTTTAATGGATACTGTTGAATTCTATAAACTTGTCCCACAATTCATCATAATTTTGAATTCGTAATAAGTATCTCAATCTTAAAATATCGTCCCGGACTAATGGTCAGTGTTTCTCCGTCCGTATAATAGAGTTTATAATAAGCGACTTGATAACGCGTCGCTTTGATAACGCGTCCCAAGTTTCGTCTATTCAGCAACTCCCTTTCGTTTTCACTTGATTCAGCAACTCAATAAATCCGTTACTTTCGTCATTCGCCATACATAACTCCCGCTTTTGTGTTATCTAAAAGCTTCTGTAAGCGACTCTGGAACAATTCCGGCTGCTTTTTCTTAATTTGAATTGTATCAATTCTCACACGCTGATAAAGTGGCGGAAAACTTTGAAAATTCGCCCAAACCTCTGCGTCCGCTTGAAGTGCATTCAAAATATCTTTATCAATCACAAATCCCTTCTCACTCATATCCGGCAATACGGCACGACCAGCGTCTGTCATTCGTCCTAATCGTTCCATTCTGCGACAGCGTTCTTTGTTCAATTCAGACCATAAACTTCCCTTTCTTCGAGGAGCTAATCTTTGTGCTGTAACTCCGTTGTCCATTTTCTTTGTTGTGCTGTCAATCCAACCAAAGCACATTGCTTCTTCAACTGCGTCTATATACCAAAATGTTTCATCATCAACAGGACGACCACGCTTTACAACTACCCAACATTCAGGTTCTTTATTATTAATTTTCCAAAAGCCATTGCCGTAACTCATCACGATTTTGTACATTCAATAAATTTCTAACAAAGGTGCGGATTTATGACAGGGAGCGAACGATCTGCGACTGTCTGACACATAGGAACAAAATGGACGCCGAGGTATTTAACAATGCCATTCGTGGCTATCTAAAGGATCCCCAGAGAAATGAATCTCGCCTTGGCAAGTATGCTGTCATACTCAGAGTGCAGAGAAAGGTACGGGAGGTGCTTGGAATATGGCTGTAAAGAATCAGGCTGCCTCGGCGCTGGCAAGACTTAAAAAATCAGGCAAAGACAGAAGGCATCAATTACCAGGTGTGTCTCCAGCTGTTCTTCCAGGAGGAGTTCCTGCGGAGACTGTCACATTCAAAATACAAAGACAATCTGGTGCTTAAGGGTGGGATGTTCATATATACCCTTACTGCTTTTGACAGCAGACCGACAAGGGACATGGATTTTCTGATGAGGAGCCTGTCCAATGATCTGGAGCATATTAAGACTGTGATGAGCGAGATCTGCGTGGTGCAGACAGAAAACAGTTACATCCTTCTGGAAGTGATCAGCACAGAACAAATTACACTGGAAAAGAAATATCCCGGCGTGAAGACAAAATTATGGGACGCATTAATAATATCAGGGTTCCGTTTTCTGTAGATGTGGGAATTGATGATATAATTGTGCCGGAGCCTTTGGTCAGGAGTCTTTCCACCCGACTGGAAGGATTTGAGCCTCCGGAGATTTATACATATTCATTGGAAAGCACAATATCAGAAAAATTTGATGCCATTCTTCAGAGGATGGAAACGACAAGCAGGATGAAAGATTTTTTCGATATTTACTACCTGTCGAGCGTCTTTGATTTTTCTGGCAGAACGCTGAAAGAGGCAGTTCTGCTCACAGCAAGACATCGTGGGCGTATTTTGGAGTCGGATGCTTTTTATGCGCATCGGAGAGTTTGCAGAGGATCCCTTTATGAAAATCTGAACTTTGCAAAAAGTTACACTAAACGTTTCTTGATGCCTTTTAAACATCAAGAAACGTCATCAGCTCCTGCACGCTTTTTTCCGCTTTTGCGGAATGCATCCATGATCTGTTTGGCCTCGATCGACTGTTTCGTTTCCTGAAGCTCAAGGAGCTTTTTGAGAAAGTTCATCGACCTTCTCCTGCGCTTTTGAAGTTCAGAAGTTACTTTTGAGATCTCGGTTTCAATCGATGATATCGAACGTGTCCTCGCCATCGTCTTCATCCTCCTTCGTGGCTGTTTCATCTATGATTGTTGGACTGCCGGATAACTGTTTTCCTATATCCATGGCTATGCTTTTGACATCTATGTCAGACAATCCAAAGGAACTCAGTATCGTCTTTTGCTTCTTGGTAACCGCATGATCCAGGCGGTACTGTCCATTGTTGCGGCGTACCATTTCAATCTTCTCCAGCTCCTGAGGGCTGCAGGGACAGTCATGTAGTTAGGCCTTGTCTCCAACCGCAGCATCATTTCTTTCAGAAGATTGTAGATCCTGTTGCGGACGATAAGTGCGATAAACTCAACAAATATCTTTGCTGACAGAGCCTGTGCGCTTTGTACCCGCATACTTTTGGAGCCTATGAAAGTCTTATCTGTACGGAAAAGTTTTTCAGATACATCCCTGCCCTTGTAGTGGATCAGCGCCTCCGATGCAGTCATCTTCTCTGATGTGATGATGCAGAAATAGCCACAGAGCTTTAATTCCCGCTGTATGGCCTCCTTGCGCTCCTGATAGGAGACGAAATGCCCTTGTTTATCGTACCGTACCTGGAAGTAGTCCTGCCAGGCATTGGGTATGGTTGTAATATCTCCGATCCGCTTGTCCATCTGGATTTTTATCTTTTCTATCATCTGCTCCAATAACTCCCTCTCTGCGGCTTGCTTCGAGGGATTGTAGTAGATATGGAAGTACCTGTCATGAGTGTCGTCTTCGTACAGCCTGGCCATGACAGTCTTTCCATAGACATGATAGGCACGTATAGAACAATCCCGGTCTGTTTCAAAAGTACCAAGATTTTCCTCTACGAGCGATGAAACCAGTGCCTTGCGTCCTTTCACCATGATGACGAATGCATACTTTCCTTCCTCCATGTAGCGGATATTATCCTTGCTGAAATAACCACGATCCAGGATGAAGCCAACCTTCCTGTATCCATACTCACTCACCTTATCTACCATGTGGATAAACTGGGAAACATCCGTTATGGATCCGGGATATTCCTCATAGAAAAGCGGAATGCGGTTTGTTTTGTCAAACGCAACCGCCAGATTAAATATAGGGACGCCCTTATGATCCTTGGCTTTGCCATACTCTATGAGATCAATATCGCCAGCCTGACAATTCTTATTAGAGGAGTCATAGGAAATATAGATCCGTTGTTTATGGTCTCTTCGCCTGTTCCAGTCATCAAGGAATCCGATCGTTTGTTCTCTGGTAACAGACGAGAAGAACCTGCTTATCTTGGAATCGCTGTATATCCGCATACCTTCGGAAAACAGTGGGTGGCAGAACGCAAAATCAGGATAATACTGTCCAGCATTCTCTTCATCGACGATCAGGTACGATACCAGATCCATCAGCAGGCCGATGTCTTTTGGGAACCACCGCTCCAGCAGTTTTGGTAGTTTGTATTCATTCAGGACATAACGGATCACGATATAGGAGCCGATCCGAAGACAACAGCTCCTGTATGCTTCAGGCAGTTCCTCGGGAAAAACTACTTCAGGAAAGTATTCCTGGAACTTCTCGTTTGGATACATCCGTGATCTGTCCGCTGGATCGACCTTTCCGATAATCGTGCGTTTTGGTATGGCATATTTTTTATCAGGCTTATAATCTAAACCATATTGATAAAGGATATAAGTGGCTGCTCCCTTATCTTTGGTGAGGACTTTCCCTTTATTGAGGAATCTGAACAGTGAAATTATAGTACAATCCGGCACCTCCATTTTAGTGTAACCATTACACTAAAATTATATCACCGGATGGAGCGTTTGGCAAGCAAAAAAGCGCAGAAAATCGGGGATTCTCAGATTTTCCTCAACCCAAGATGTGATTTAGTGGAACTCGTTTGCAAAGTTCACAGAAAACGCAGTGGATACGATTTGAACCAGCAAAAAAAGCCGGGTTGGAGTTTCCGGAGGTACTGCATCGGTTGGATCAATTCCTTCATCCGATATATGACGCAATCTTGAAAGGCGAAGAATTGTACACGGTAAATCATAAGTACCGGTGTATTTTTTGACCGCCGTTTCCGGCGGCCGGTTTACGTTTGTTGTTTTGGTTTTGCTCCGGCAGATTTCCGGCAGCTGTTCAGACCATGGAAGCAGACCTTCCATAAAACGGTAATCCGTATCTTCCTGGTGGTCCTTCATCACTGTCAGGACATGTTCAAGATACCGAAAGGGATTCAGGTTGTTCGCCTTTGCCGTTTCTGTGATGCTGTAGATAATAGCACTGGCATTTGCGCCATCCAGACTGTCGATCAGCTTCCATGCATGTTTGTGCAGGCAGAAGCTGCGCAGCGCGCCTTCTGTTGCGTTATTATCAAGCGGGACTTCACCGTCATCCAGGAATACTTTTAATGCCTCTTCCTGGTTAATGCAGTAGTTGATCCCTTCCAGGGTTTTACCTTTGATCAGACGGCCGGATTCCTTGATCTCTTTTGCCCATGCAAAGAAGGCCTCCACCAGAGGTTTGAGGTTGATCTTCCGCTGTTTCCTGCGGTCGTCCGGTTTCAGATCTGCAAGCTGGTTGTCCAGATGATAGATCGCGCCGATCCGCTTGATCGCTTCATAGGCGACCGTTTCCCTGGCTGCCTCATGCTCCTTTTTTCGGCAGTGCTTTCAGGGCATCCGCGAAATACCTTCTCGCATGGGTCCAGCACCCTGCGAAGACGATGGCTTCGGTTTCCCGGTCCAGCTTCCGGTAGGCGGAGTATCCGTCGCAGACAACGACGCCGGTGAATCCTTTCAGGAATTCCCGTGGATGGTCTGCTTTCCGGGTCTTCTGGTATTCATAAAGGATGATTGGGGTATCCCATACCCTTTTCCCGTCCGGTAGACCCACATGTAGCTCTTGCTGTTCGCCGGACGCCCATCTTTCGATACTTTGACCGGGGTCTCATCGGCCTGCAGCACATGGAAGCGGTACATCCTGTTATGAAGGTAATCATAAAGGGGCCCCAGATACCGGTCGGCACACTGGATCACCCAGTTTGCCATCACCTGCCGGGAGATGTGGATGTCATTGCGCAGGAATTCCTGGCTGATCCGGTATAAGGGAAGTCCGTTGACATACTTGGCATTCAAGATGCTTGCAGCCAGGGAGGGAGTCAGGATGCTGTTTCGGAGCAGTTCCCTCGGACGGTCTGCTTTCATGATCGTCTGATTGCCCTTTCCGGCATACACGGCCACATGGTGCTCTTCGACTGTGTAAACTGCCGGCTGTACCCGGACTCTTTATAGACTTCATCCGGAAGCTGCTTCCAGCCAGCTGCGCCGAAGATCTCCTGCAGCTTTTCTTCCGGAAGGGTATGGGGAATGACTTCCACGGGAAGATCCTTAAGATCTTCTTCGCGTTTCCCTTTTTCTTCCGGCGCGTGACCTGGATCACATCCTCTTCTGCGGGTTCAACGACATAAAGTGTCTCGGTCAGGGCTTCCGCTTCATTAAAGATGAGCTCCAGTTCCAACTGCCCGGCGATCACATCCAGCTTTTCGGAAGAGCGCCCATAACGGTGATTGTTTGCAGATGCGATCTGTTCGATCAGGCGTTCCATGTTTGTATTCAGCCTGGCCAGCTGATCCTGCATGGACAGGATCACTGCCACGAGTGTTTCCCTGCTGAAACTGTTCAGTTCTTCCGGTGAGTAGATCTTCGTCATGTTCGGCGCTCCTTTGTCTTGCTATACCATTGTACCGCAAATCGAAAGAAAAAGCGAACCGGACGAAAAATGAATCCGTCATTCTCACCAAAGATAAACACTCTGAAAAGCCAAAAAAAACTACTGGTTTTTCAGTTTTTCAGAGTACTTATCCACAGCAGCTGATCGCTGTGGAGTACTCTTAATAGAATGAATGGCATGAGGCCCGGATGTGGATAACTTCCACCGTATCTGCGAGGGCAAACCGGAAAAGATTTTTAAATTTCTCCGTTTTGCACAACGTATCAAAGGAGATCGCTGGGCTGCACTTCCTGGATCGGATGTCTGGATACGATCTCCAGCCCCTGCATCAGCGCCCGGTATTGTTCCGGCGTGATCTCCAGAGCCTCTTCTTTGGTACGGGGCCAGCTGAAGCCCCCAGCTCCAGCCTTTTGTAAAGGAGAAGAAATCCGTCTCCTTCCCATACGAGCCCTTTGATGCGGTCACTGCGTCTTCCACAGAAAAGGAAGAGGATATCCTTTTCATAGGGCTCCAGCTGGAAGTTGAATTTCACAATGGATGCCAACCCATCGATCCCGCGCCGCAGATCTGTATAACCGGCAGCAATGTATACCTTCCGGAAGCCGGATGCGTTATTCAGCATGAAGAATCCCTCCTACCCGGGAGATCAATTCTGATGAGGCTGAATTTGAGATTTCAGAACAAGGTCCCCTTTCCGGATTACCAGATCCGGATGGAAAATGGGTGATGCGTCTGATGGCACGGCAGGAAGTTTGATCTCAGCAAAAGATACGGACTGCTGAACGGCAGATAGCTGTCCCGCCTCTGTAACTGCAGGCAGGGACGGATCCTGAGATGCTTCATAGGCTTCCCGGCGCAGGATGCGCTGCCAGTAATGCAAATGTCAACCACTTTTTACATTGTTAGGTAAGATGTTTTTTACACCGTAAGGTAAGGAGTTTTTACATACCCTGGTAAGCAGATCTTTACATCGTAAGGTAAAGCACTTTTTAAGTGTAGCCAATCTCATCAATGATGATAAGCTGGGCTTTCTTGATATTTTGAGCCGGAAACCGGCGGCGCGCTCTGTCTCTGCGGTGTCGAGGATCTTGATCAGGCTGGTCATCTTCTCAAAACATACCGTATAGCCGCTGTTGACAGCCTGCAACCCCCAGACCACAGGCAACCATGGTCTTGCCGAGGCCCGGAGGCCCCGCAAAGACAAGGTTTCCGCAGTTGTCCAGCCAGGATAATTCTTTCAATACGGAGAGCTGCGCGTGGGTGATTCCTGACTCCAGCTCTTCCGGGTCGAACTCTTCCAGTGGCCGGATATTTGGTGGGAAATGCGCCGCGGAATAGTTGCGCTTTCGTCGCCGTTCATTCCGTCCTTTCACTTCGGTCTCGAGAACAGCCAGAAGGAATTCCCTGCAGGAGGAGTCCTGAAGATCTGCGGTTTCAGAAGATCCGGAAGCATACGCGCCGCGTGCTTTAAGGTAAACGTTTCAAGCAGGGCTGTGAGCCGCTGTACAGGGATATGGCCGGTATCCATACTTTTTAAGATTTCACGGTTCATCGAGCAGCAGCCTCCTTCCTCTCTGTGCGTTCCTGAAAGGCTTTTTGCATAAACAGAAAGATCCGTGTAGCTGACACTGCCGGATGGAACCTGTGCGCGGCAGTCGTCTGTAGCCAGTTCCCGGCCGGCTTTTGCAAGGCTGTAAACGACCTTAAACTGTGAGAATTGATACCGGTATTTCTGGCAGCATTCCTTCATCACCTGCGCTACCAGGGATTTATCCGGATTCTCAGAATCAAGGAACTGTTCAATTGCCCGAAGCTGTTTGGAGATATGCCGTGGATTTTCCTTTTTTCACACCATTGATGAAGTGCTGGAAGTCATAGCAGTTCCATTTCCCGCGGAGACGTTCCATGATCTCTATCCAGTCTCCGGAGTCCTGCTTCCGGTGCTCTGGGAGCTGATTGACACTTCCTTTTCGCTCACTGAGGTTATGGGAACAGATATAGTTCAGCTGATCGTCATAAATGTAGATCTTCCCACTGACAACTTTGAATCGTACCGTTTTGAAAGCATAATCACGGGAACCGAATACCTGCATGATTTATACAGGACGTAAGGCATTGCCGCGATTTCATAAGTGCGGAACGTATTCGGAGATGTTTCATACACGGATGGAAAGAAGAGGCCGCATGGCTGACCTTTCAATGCTGTCGTAGACTGCTTTTGGGCCCGTAAGGTAGAACGGTGGATCCGCTGGTTTTGCGTTCCAGCCATCCGGGCAGGGAACGCCACACATCATCAAACAGGTGACTTTCCGCGCTGAAGAAGTTTTCTTCACGAACCCAACAGAGTTTTCGATAGGTCCCCTTGCTTTCAGGATCCGCTTTATTGCATACCCAGAGTCGGAGATCCTGTTCGGTACAGAAATCTTCAAAGGTCCTGGTCTTGATGACTTCGCCATAGGTTTCACTGGCGACAAACACGGCGTCCTGGTCGATGACCAGCTCTTTAGGACGTCCTCAAGCCTGCAGAAACTATGATAGATTGCCTTACAGGCTTCTTCCGAGTTATACTTGTGATCCTGTGCATAGACGCATAAAAAGCGGCTGTAGCGCAGCAAGAGGCAGATAAAGTGGATGCTCTTTGTCTTGGACAAGGTTTGCTCACCGAAGTCGATCAGCATCTGTTCTCCAGGCGGGGTGTCAAAAACATAATCATAGATACGACGATGCTTCGGTTCCTGTTGATCTGTCCGGAATCCTCAAGATAGTGGATATAGTTGCGGAGCGTCTGCTGGTTCCCGGGAAGTTTTCATACTCTCCGTTTTCGATGAATTTTTCTTCCAGGACATCGTAAACAGATGACATACAGAAACTTTTTCCACTGTTCGTCTCAAGGATTCTGATAATCGTGCTGCGGAAAGGCTCCGCGTCAAAGGTTTTTGGTTTTGCGAGTTTAGCGCCGGGATCATCCGGGATCACATCCATGTCATAATACTTGCTGAGCGTGGGACGGCTGGGAGGCTTGCGCCCCTGCGCCTCATAGTACCTGATAATGTCAGCTTTTGTGTAACCTTGCAGTTTTAAATCTTGTATTTCCTGCATTTTTGTTTTGTCAGCATAAAGGTCTCCTCTCTTGTGTACTGCTTACAGTATACAAGAGAGGATGAACCGCTGACTCCTCCTGTGATAAAACTCGCCGCAGGGGATGTAAAAAAGTGATTACCGGGCGATGTAAAAAACTCCTTACTCTGTCATGTAAAAAGTCCTTACCGTGCCATGTAAAAACTCCTTACCCTGTGACTGTAAAATCACCTTACCACGCACAGCCAGTAAAGAATTGTTTCTCAGAGATCCCGTTTGCCCGGCACCAGGCGGTCTTTGACATCCCGCTGTTCATGCATTCATTCAGGATCCTGGTCCAGTGCTCTGCACGGACCTGATGTGTGATTTTATCCATGGCGATAGCTCCTTTAAAAAACTTGTAGTTTTCTGGAGTTATTATCTCATGGGGTAAGGGAGCTAGCACGGTACTAGTGATTTACCGTATACGAAGAATTTGACCGCCAATGGTCCTGTTCACAGAAGGCCTGGGAGTGAATTTAAAGGAGATCGAATAAGATTGATTGTGATCTGTTCTGGGGAAAAAAGCGGATTTTGCTCAGTATGGTGTCATTGACCTCAAAGAATCTGGCACCAGTGGCATCGAAATTAACCAATGGCACCAAAACTGGCACCAGAAAATTTAAGGTTTTGGGATCGTTACGTGAAAATAAAAAGAAACCGAAAAGCCGTATATTCACTGCTTTGCGGTTCCTAATAAAAAATCGGAGTGACAGGATTTGAACCTGCGACCTCTACGTCCCGAACAATTCAGGAGCATTTTTCTCTAATGTCGTTGAATGTTCTGTAGGTGCCTGAAAGTGCCTGGAATTACGGCACTTCCGGCAGGAGAGAGCAGTAGCAAATGGATTCCTGCACTTCATCAATAATAGTAACTGTTAGAACAAGTGTTAGAACGGGCAGATATCATTATAACCAAATGCGAAATGAATATTTTTTAATATTTACATATAATTTAGTATTAAGGAAGGAGTGTATTAAGTGCTCAAATTTTTTTCAAATACTATATTAGCGTATTTAGAAGCTGATATAAATAAATTTATAAATCAAAATAATTGTACTGTAATAAGTCTGTATTATACTCCTCTGGTATACGAGGGTGAAATTATTCATAATATATTATTGTACTATACAATCGCCACAGAATAAGTCGCAATTTCTCTGTATATCATAGTAAGCCAATTAATAAAAACTGGATTTAAGGCCTCAAAATATCCTGTTTATCGTAAGTTGTGTCATAAAAATTATCTCCACCCTTCCCAATTAGCATGTGAAAAAAGTGATTTCTGATAGTTAATATAAGATCAATAACATTAGCAAAGCCAATATGCATAGTATTACCATCGAACGAATAATAATTTTCTTTAATAACTCTTTGAAATTCAGCTTCAATTAAAAGTTCTGTTCCATTCATAAAAAAACACGTCAAACTCATAGTCATATATATAATTATCTTTAAATAATACTTCCAAAAATCTTTTTAAAAAATTTTAATTCTCCCTCTGATTCTCCTCTCATAAAGTCCTTTAAGTGCTTATACGATCCTCTATAATCCATAGATTTAGCCGCATATATCAACGGAAAAGAATAACTCATAAATTCCAATGCCCTATATATATGGACAAAAGTTTCAATTGGTGAAGTATCTATGGTAATTAATGCGTTTGTTAATTCCGCTAGTAGCCGTCTGTGAACAAAATTATTTTTCCGATTTGTTTGTATATATTTATTTATCGCTTTCTTTCCGATTGCCTATAGTGATTCAAAGAAAAAAATCTTGAATTATTTTCTTCTTAAAAGTTGTATTATTATCTCTTCCTGGAATAGCATAATTTGTTAGTTGTAAAAGTTCCGAATATTCTCCGTGTACAGGATATGTAACTTTTAAA
>VOFE01001216.1_pt1 | contig 24001 bp, 53 predicted proteins | sample 5384071 | NCBI WGS metagenome assembly VOFE01 (sample SAMN12384724, study PRJNA508395) | human gut metagenome | isolation source: healthy gut D | host: Homo sapiens
TTATGGATGCGATCCGCGAGAATGGACTGAAAGCAGACATGATTTATGCGTGCGGACCAACGCCGATGCTGCGTGCCATTAAGCAGTATGCAGAAGAGCAGGGAATCGAATTACATTTCCCTGGAAGAAAGAATGGCGTGTGGAATCGGTGCCTGTCTTGCGTGTGTATGCAGTTCAAGAATTATGAAAAATCTAAGGCCACGAAAAGCCGGCTAAATACAAAAGAGGAATTGGAGAACTCGCCTTCAGGCTCAGACAGCTCAATTCCTCTTTTAACGCCGACTTTTTGTGGCCTGTTTTTTTCAATAATTCTTTCAGATTCACCTGCCCACATCTTTGCTGCGCAGAATCACTTCCCCATTACAGAATCGACTGCCCAATACTTTTTTGAATCGCCTGTCCGGAAAACAAGAAATTCTACCCTGAAAGAAAGCTGTTTAAAAGAGGCTTATGTCCTATTACAACCGGTTACGGACAAGCAGGCAAAACCCTCTCTGTGGCCCAGGTCCCTGAGCCCCTGCCGACACATTTCCGGACTTGTTTGCTGTTTATGGAACTGAACCGGCATACTCAAGTACAGAATCTCAGAAGAATTTCAGATCGGATGCAACTTTCACGAAATAAGGGATAAAGCCGGACCGGAGACGGAAGGTTTTATCCCTTATTCCGTGTTCGTTGGACCTTCAGGATGTGGTAAGTCAACAACACTTCGTATGATCGCAGGTCTTGAGGATATCAGTTCCGGTGAGCTTTGGATCGGTGACAAGATGGTTAACGATGTAGAGCCTAAGGACAGAGATATTGCGATGGTATTCCAGAACTACGCTTTGTATCCTCATATGTCAGTATATGATAACATGGCATTCGGTCTGAAGTTAAGAAAAGTTCCGAAGGACGAAATCGACAAAAGGTTAAAGAGGCTGCTAAAATTCTTGACCTGAGAAACTGCTTGATCGTAAGCCGAAGGCTCTGTCAGGCGGTCAAAGACAGCGTGTTGCTATGGGACGTGCAATCGTTCGTAATCCCGAAGGTATTCCTTATGGACGAGCCCTCTGTCAAACCTGGATGCAAAACTGAGTGTTCAGATGCGTATCGAGATTTCCAAACTTCATGAGAACTGGGCGCTACCATCATCTACGTAACACATGACCAGACAGAGGCTATGTCGGATCTCCGCAGATGAACTTCATGGACGCTGTATGCAAGGTTAAAGGCGATGACGTAACACTTACAGTCGGCGACCATGTACTGAAAGTACCGGCTTCCAAAAAGAAAGCACTGATCGATGGCGGTTATGATGGAAAGACCGTTGTTATGGGAATCCGTCCTGAAGATGTTCATGATTCTCAGGCATTCATCAACAACTCTGCTGACAGCGTGATCGAATCTACGATCAACGTATACGAGCTGTTAGGTGCAGAAGTTTACCTGTACTTCGATATCGAGGGAACTCAGGTGACAGCACGTGTTAACCCACGTACAACACTCAGAACAGGTGATAAAGCTGTATTCGCTCTTGATATGGAGAAGATCCACGTATTCGACAAAGAGACAGAGTTGACTATTACAAACTAATGCCTTAAAATTGGAATAGCAGCTAGGCGGTCGCAAAGATGCTATTCACCGCTGGTCAGCCTGACCGGCAAGCTTACCGCTTATCTATTATAATACGAGGGGGCTGCACTTAGATTCTGAGTGCAGCCCCTTTTCATGGAAATCATGGAGAGGATTATGGAGCACACACAGGAACTTGTAAAAGCGCTCGCGGAACTGAAACGCATTACGGGGATCACGATGGATGTGACAGCGGATTCCCCTGAGGAAGCGGAACAGGCGCTCACCCAGATCCGCTGCCTGTGCACGGCCTATAAGGAAAAATATAATAAATCGGACTTTCTCCAGGGGCTGATGACCGGGGGATACCGGCCTATGATATTGCGGAACGTGCGGCAAGGCTTCATATCAATCCGGATGAGCGGCGCATCCTGTTTCTGCTCGAGGCAAAAGAGATAGATGAGACGGTTATGGAAATATTAAAAAGCCTGTTCCCGGCACAGACGAAGACATACCTCGTACCGGTCACAGGACATACGGTAGCGATCCCTCCGGCCGGTGCGGTGGGGAAAGTGAAAAGGACAGCCGCCGAATCGCCCGCATGATCGTGGATACGCTGAACACGGAGGCGCTGGTGCAGATCCGGCTGTCTTACAGTTTTATGTTTGAAAGTCTGACAGACCTTCCGGAAGCGTTCCGGGAGACCAGCCTCGCACTGCGGGTCGGCAGACTATTCTATTCGGAGCAGACCGTATTTCCGTATAATGAGCTGGGCATCGGACGGCTGATCTATCAGCTCCCGGTTTCTCTGTGCGAAAGTTTTCTGAAAGAAATATTCGGTGCGGATATCCCGGCGTCTTTTGATGAAGAGACATTGGGGACTGTCAACCGGTTTTTCCAGAATAATCTCAATATTGCAGAGACATCCCGCCAGCTCCATATGCACCGCAATACCCTGATCTACCGTCTGGAGCAGATCGAAAAGCATACAGGTCTGGACATCCGTCTTTTGAGGATGCCATGACATTTAAGATCGCCATTATGGTGCTGAACTATTTACAATCAGAAAGGAACAATTAGATTATGAACGATGCATTATATGAACAGCTTATCGCCCGCAGACCAAAACCGTATGACCTGCCGGTCCGGATCCTCGTGATCCTCGTGATCGTGGCCGTTGCCATACTGGGCATGCCGTTTCTCGGAGTGCTCTCCTTTGTGATCGCGGTCATCCTTGCTGTAGTTGCATATTATTTTATCTTCCCCGAGACTCAGCGTGGAATATGAGTATATCATCCTGAACCATGACCTTCAGGTCGACGTGATCTACAACCGGGCAAAGCGGAAGCATCTGCAGAATATTGATATCCAGGGCGCAGAGATCATCGCACCCAAAGGATCACTGAGACTGAATTCCTATAAACCGGATAAAGTGTATGATTACACATCAGGCAATCCGAACGGCAAAGCATATGGGATCATGATCTCGAAAGATCAGAAAAATATCTGTATCTATATTGAGCCGGATGCAAAATGATCGACCATATGAGCCAGTGGATGGGAATGAAGATGTTCAGGGATTAAAATGAAAAAGCGGAAAGGTGACAATAAGTCGTCTTTCTGCTTTTTGTCTTCCGGGGACTGCACTGCGGACACATCCGGGTTTTCAAAACGGCAGTGCGGCTTTATGCAGGAATTGAAAATGCCGGCAACTTATGGTAGAATTGTTAAGAATCAGAAAAGATGTGTGGAGGTACAGCGGTATGGAAGCATATAAGCAGGAGTTTATTCATTTTATGGTGGACAGCGATGTCCTTAAATTTGGAGATTTTACATTAAAGAGCGGCAGAAAATCCCCGTTCTTTATGAATGCGGGCGCCTATGTGACGGGCTCCCAGTTAAAGAAACTTGAGAATATTATGCGAAAGCGATCCATGCGAGATACGGGGACGATTTTGATGTTCTTTTCGGACCAAACACAAGGGGATCCCGCTCGGGGTGGTGACGGCTATCGCCTACAGCGAGCTGTACGGAAAAGAAGTGCGTTACTGTTCAGACCGGAAAGAAGAGAAAGACCACGGCGCGGATAAGGGCAGCTTCCTTTGGCAGTAAGCTGAAGGACGGAGACCGCGTGATCATGATCGAGGATGTGACCACATCCGGCAAGTCTATGGAAGAGACAGTGCCGAAAGTCCGCGGGCGGCTGATGTGGAAATCGTCGGTCTTATGGTTTCTCTGGACCGCATGGAAGTCGGAAAAGGCGGCGTGAAGTGTGCCCTTGATGAGATCAGGGATCTTTACGGATTTGATACGGCGGCCATCGTAACGATGGCGGAAGTGACAGAGTGCCTGTATAATCAGGAATACAACGGAAAGTGATCATTGACGATACATTAAAGGCGGCGATCGACGCATACTATGACACATATGGTGTAAAATAAGGAGGCGCTTTGTATGGAAAAAGCATATCTGGCAATGAAGAACAGCGGAGCATGCGGCATCGCGCTCGGCATTATTATCCTGACAGTAGGGATCGCAGCCGGAGTTCTTTCAATCGTGAGCGGAGCGTCTCTGGAGACACGGGAGATCACATTCTGACAGACAGCATAAGGGGAAGGCATAGGGCCGGGCCCCTTTTTCAAAAGTATATGGGGTTTTATTTTGAGCAATAAAAGAGCGAAGATTATCAGGGCGTTTGGAAAAGTCCTGTTTATATTATATGTAGGTTTTTGATTTATTTTCTGTTCCTGGCCGAGTGGTACGGCAGGTGGGGAGATTTTGAGGGAGTACAGATACAATCTGGAACTGTTTAAAGAGATCAGGCGGTTTTCACGTATCGGGAGCAGCTTGGAACATTTGTTGTGGCGGCGAATCTGCTCGGCAACATTCTGATATTTGTGCCGTATGGTTTTTTTGTTTCGATGGCGAGGCAGGACAAGAGGATTTTTCAAGACGTTTTTCTTCAGTATGTTCCTGAGCCTGGCCGTGGAGACTTCCAGCTTATCACAAGGGTGGGAAGCTTTGATGTGGACGATATCCTGCTCAATACGATCGGCGGTGTGCTGGGATATATTGCATTTGTGTTATGTAACGGGATAAGGAGAAAACACCATGTTCGGAAAGAAAAAAGCGCTGAAGAGCGCAGAAAACTTCGTGAAGAAAAAAAGAAAAAAATACGGCCGGAAATAAACGCCCGTCGCGGGCAACGGGAGTACTTTTCATGTATCAGCGGCGGGGCGGGATTTCCTTTTGGCGCGGATGCATCCTGTATGCGTTTGTGGAACGGGGAAAGCTCCGGGATCATCGGGCGGGCTGGCGATCGTTTCCCTGGTGCTTTCTGTTAACGGGATCCGGCTGGCAGTCGGCGGATTCGGAGAAAGGGACAAGCAATTATCTGTCCTGCAAGATCGGGGCTTCCGGTCAGAATCGTGGCGGTGGCCGTTTTTTGCAATCTTTATAGGAGGGCTGAACGGATGAGTATGGAAGAGTATCAGGAACGCCATATCCTGGCGGTTGACAGGCTGCGGGGCCTTGTTGCGGAAGAAACGGTGGAGCGCAGTATCTGCATTATTTTCAGGATGTGGCGATTTTCCTTCTGGAGCTGGAGAATGTACGGCGCAAGATCGACAGGTGGGGCATGGGAGCATTACAGCATCGAAGAGATGAGAAGCATCAATGAGATCCTGTACAGTGATATCGTCGGCGGCCATTATAAAACAGCTGGGCCAATCCGGCATATGCGGCGGGGAAGTTCGGAGGGAGAGGGCGGCTTTTGAGCATGCTGTATGCGGAGATGCGGTCAGGGCTTCCGTATGCGTTTGAAAACCAGGTGGATTATCTGACGATCCTCTATGAACTGTTTATAGAAGTGTACAACTGTTTTGAGACGGCATGCCGGGAAAAAGGAGAAAATGCGGTTCCGGAAGAGAAAGAGATCCGGGACATTTTTACTGGTATGCCAGCGATTACTGTGACGTGTTCCTGGCGGACCGGATCCTGGAACAGATCGATCCGGAGCGTTCTTTTGCCGCAGATCTGATCGAACATGCTGACCTGATGATGACCGGTATTTGTATCGTTTCGGCGAATATATTACGGAAAATGAACTGGGGACAGCGCGCATTATCTGCGCACGCTGCCGGAGGAGACCCTGCAGAAGATGGCGGACGTATATACGGAAGGGTACAGGATCGGTTTTGTAAATACCGGAAAAGATCTGTCGAAAAAGTCCGTGGTAAATATCCGTTTTACACTTGGATTTGAAAAGGTTGTGACGGCTTGCCGCGGAGAATTTCCGCAAAATGGGACTCAGGCCGGTGATCTACCGGGCGGCATCGGGCGTGATCACGAAAAGGGAGCACCATAAGATCGGATACACCGGCGCGATCCCGAACTGGCAGTATGAATACGACCACCGGCAAGGGACCAGGCGCTACTTTATGGATAAACGTTATATCGAGCGCCGGCTGGAAGTGCTGCCGGACGGTTTATGAACAGCACCGGGAGATGGCGGCGCAGTTCGCGGGACCGGCGGTCATGGAAACGTTCGGAGAGAAGCCGTTTTCGCCGGAATTTGGTACCGGAGGCTCCGGCATATACCGCAGAACAGAAAGAGCTGGCCGTGCAGTATGACAGCCGTTCGGGACAGATTACCAATGAATATATCCGGGGGATGAGCGAAGCTTTACGATCATTGCCTGGCCGGTGCCGGAGATCGGGGATAAATATGAGGAGATTTTTGGTGAAGTGATCCGCATCAATACATTGGATGCGAAACTCTATGAAAAGGTGCAGCAGACGCTCATTGACGCGCTGGACCAAGGGGAATATGTCCATGTGACCGGGAAAGGCGCAAACCGGACAGACCTTACGGTAAAGCTTTTCCGGCTGAACGATCCGTCGAAAGAGACGCTCTTTGAAAACTGCGTGGCGGACGTGAATATTCCGGTGGGCGAGGTGTTTACATCGCCGGTGCTTGAGGGCACGAACGGGCGTGCTCCACGTGAGCAGGGTATTCCTTGAGGGACTGGAGTACCGGGATCTGGAGCTGCGTTTTGCAGATGGGATGATCACGGATTACAGCTGCGGCAATTTTGAAGACGAGGAAGAAGGGAAAAAGTACGTGGCGGACAATGTATTGAAAGACATCAGATCCCTGCCGCTCGGCGAGTTCGCCATCGGCACGAATACGACGGCGTATGTGGCGGTACAGATATAACCATACCTTATGAATGAATTAGAAGAAATAAGTGTAGTGACAAAAGAAGGGAAACACATTATACTTATTAAAGACGGAAGGTTTATACTGCCGGGAACGGAGATTTTAAATGAACTGGAAGATATTACAACAACTCGAAAATTGACCACTTATAAGGAGGAATTATGATGCCAAAAGTAGCAATCGTTATGGGCAGCGACTCGGACCTGAAGGTGATGAGCAAGGCTGCGTCAATGTTGGAGAAGCTCGGAATTGACTATGAAATGACGATCATTTCCGCGCATCGTATGCCGGATGTATTTTTTGAGTGGGCAAAAGCTGCGGAAGGAAAAGGGATTAAAGTTATCATCGCAGGCGCAGGAATGGCAGCTCATCTTCCGGGAATGTGTGCGGCAATCTTTCCGATGCCGGTGATCGGAGTGCCGATGTCAGGAAAGAATCTGGATGGTATGGACGCTCTTTATCTCGATCGTTCAGATGCCGCCGGGAATTCCGGTTGCGACTGTTGCGATTGACGGTGGAATGAACGCTGCGATTCTTGCGGCAAAAATCCTCGCTGTATCAGATGAAGAGGTATTAAAAAAGTTAAAAGACTATTCGGCAGAGATGAAAGATACCGTTCAGGCAAAAGCCGATCGTCTTGCCGAGATCGGATATGAAGCGTATATAAACCAGAAAAATAAAAGGAGAAAGTGGTATGGATTATAAGAAAGCAGGAGTTGACATAGAGGCCGGTTACAGATCAGTAGAACTTGATGAAAGAGCATGTGAAGACGACAATGCGCCCGGAAGTGCTTGGCGGACTGGGCGGATTTTCAGGCGCTTTTTCACTTGATAAGATCAAAAAGAGATGGAAGAGCCGGTACTGCTGTCCGGGAACAGACGGATGCGGAACAAAGGTGAAGATCGCCATGCTCATGGATAAACATGACACGATCGGCATCGACGCGGTTGCATGTGTGTAAATGATATCGCATGTGCGGGCGGAGAACCGCTCTTTTTCCTGGACTATATCGCATGCGGCAAAATGAGCCGGAGAAGATCGCACGATCGTAAGCGGCGTGGCAGAGGGATGTCTTCAGTCCGGCGCGGCGCTGATCGGCGGCGAAACGGCGGAACATCCGGGCCTGATGCCGGAGGAGGAGTACGACCTGGCCGGATTTGCAGTAGGGTATGTGGATAAAAAGAGATGATCACGGGTGAAACCTGAAAGCCGGTGACGTGTTGATCGGAATGGCATCCTCCGGTGTACATAGCAACGGATTTTCCCTTGTGCGAAAAAGTATTCCGATATGGACAAAAGAGGCTCTGGATACATATTATGATGTCTGGGATGTACTCTGGGCGAGGCGCTGCTCGTGCCGACTCGCATTTATGTGAAGGCGTTAAAGAGCATCAAGGACGCCGGGTGACCGTGAAAGCCTGCAGCCATATCACAGGCGGCGGATTCTATGAGAACAATGCCGCGTATGCTTAAAAGAAGGAACTCATGCGGTGATCGAAAAAGACAGCTATCCGGTGCCTCCGATCTTCAAGATGCTTGCGAAAGACGGAGAGATTGAAGAGCAGATGATGTATAATACGTTCAACATGGGACTCGGAATGATTCTTGCTGTTGATCCGGAAGATGTGGAGAAAGACCATGGAAGCGATCAAAGCGGCAGGAGATGCGCCGTATGTAGTAGGCGCATCGAGGCAGGAGAAAAGGGAGTTAAACTTATGCTAAAAGGTCGTTGTGTCTGGTATCCGGTGGAGGAACGAATCTGCAGGCGATCATTGACGGCGAAAAAGGCGGAACAATCACAAATACAGAGATCGTCGGAGTTATCAGCAATAATAAAAATGCATATGCACTGACGCGGCAAAGAAGCACGGGATCCCGGCAAAATGTTTCGCCGAAGGATTTTGAGAGCCGGGATGTGTTTAATGAAAAACTTCTGGAAGCGGTGGACGAGTACGAACCGGATCTGGTCGTACTGGCAGGCTACCTGGTGGTGATCCCTCCGGAAATGATCGCAAAATACAGAAACCGGATGATCAATATTCATCCGTCTCTGATACCGGCTTTTGCGGAAAAGGTTATTACGGGCTGAAAGTGCATGAAGGTGCACTGGCCGCGGGCGTCAAAGTCAGTCGGCGCGACGGTGCATTTTGTGGATGAGGGAACGGATACAGGACCGATCATTTTTCAGAAGGCGGTAGAAGTGCAGAAGCAGGGGGACACCCCGGAGATTTTACAGCGCAGAGTGATGGAGCAGGCAGAGTGGATCATTCTTCCGCAGGCGATCGATCTGATTGCAAACGGGGGCATGTTGAAAACGGACGGTGATAGAAAACCGTACATGATCAGTAAAAAACCGGGAAATGCATAAAACACAGACAGGAGGATAATCATGAAAATATTGATCGTAATCGGAAGCGGCGGAAGAGAACATGCAATCGTAACAAGTGTTGCAAAAAAGGCCCGAAAGTTGACAAAATATATTGTGCACCTGGAAATGCAGGAATTGCAGCTTTGGCAGAGTGTGTTGCCGATCGGAGCCATGGAGTTTGACAAGCTGGCGTTGCATTTGCAAAGGAGAAATCCATTGATTTTACCATTGTTGGTATGGATGATCCGCTGGTTGGCGGAATCGTGGATGTCTTTGAGGCAGAGGGCTTAAAGGTATTCGGACCGCAAAAATGCAGCGATTCTGGAAGGATCGAAAGCATTCTCCAAGGATCTGATGAAAAAGTATCATATTCCGACGGCTGCTTACGAGAACTTTACCGATCCGGAAGAAGCTTTAAAATATCTTGAGACGGCAAAGATGCCAATCGTGTTAAAGGCAGACGGTCTGGCACTCGGAAAGGGTGTGCTGATCTGTAATACACTCGAAGAGGCAAAAGAAGGCGTGCGTACGATCATGGAAGATAAGAAATTCGGAAATGCCGGAAATACGATGGTAATCGAAGAATTTATGACCGGACGTGAAGTATCGGTTCTGACCTATGTGGACGGAAAGACCATCCGCATCATGTCTTCCGCACAGGATCACAAACGTGCCAAGGATGGAGATCAGGGACTGAATACCGGCGGTATGGGAAATTTCTCTCCAAGTCCGTTCTATACAAAAGAAGTAGATGAATTCTGTAAGAAGTATATTTATCAGCCAACTGTAGATGCTATGGCTGCGGAGGGAAGACCATTTACCGGAGTTATTTTCTTCGGACTGATGCTGACAGGGGAAGGACCAAAGGTTCTTGAGTACAATGCCCGTTTTGGAGATCCGGAGGCACAGGTCGTTCTTCCACGTATGAAAAATGATATCATTGATGTCATGGAAGCATGTGTCGATGGAAAACTTGACACGATTGATCTGCAGTTTGAGGACAATGCAGCTGTCTGTGTTGTACTTGCATCTGACGGATATCCGGTTTCCTATGAGAAAGGATTCCCAATCAGCGGACTTGAAAAGAACGAATCCGGACAACAGCCCGGTGTCCGTGAACCTGCATGAAGTATTTCATCTGGATTAATGTTTTAGAGGAAGATATTGAAGCTGGGGGATGCCCCGGCATTATTTTTATATATTTTTAATTTGATATTCTGTTCAGCCTGTGTTATGCTGTCAGTACACTTTCCGGGATGGTGCATTTTCTGCGTCAGACCAGAGGGAAAGTGCGAACAGATGGGATGCGGTCCGGCTTCAGTCCGGTATCTGACCGCAGAGGATTTTTTTATCTTTGCCCGGGATCAGGGCTTTTTCACAAAAGTATTTTTGCAGTCGCAGTGCGTAAAGGAGGATGTCCGGCAGATCTTGAATATGGAATTATTTTACGTATAGAAAAAAAAGGGGAAAGAAGAAAATGACATTGAAATGCAGGCGCATTGCAGCGCTTTGGTTTCGTGCGCGCTGCTGCTGGTCTTCCTGATGACGGCGGAAGTGCAGGCGAAAGCGGGTGAAAGAATCTATGGAAAGCTCTGAAAGTAAATATAACGGAAATCAGCGTTGTGCGGTATGGAAACGACGGTCTGGAGGCCTTGATTCATGGCAGGAGGGCATGTTCGGGCGGAGTACCGGCGAATGGCTCTACTGTTCTGAGCCTGAGGTTGATTTTAAAGAGGATATAAGACCGGTGTTCCGGCAGAAAAACACATGTCGGAAGATACGATCAGGCTTATCAGGGGGGCCATGATGTGCTGGTATGATCATAATATGTGTCCGGGGTTGACAGTACGGACGAATATCTTTTTAAGCAGGAGATTGTCTGGAATGTCCTGAATATGGAAAAGAAGTGGCGTCCGGACTGCAGATATGAGCACAGCCTTGGTGAGAAATGCGGTTCTGGACATACACTGGAAAGCCATCGTGAAGAATTGTTTTCAGATGGCCTGAAATGGGCTGAAGAGAATGCGGATCAGGTTGAAACGGAGGCCACGGTATATGAAGGAGACGGTCAGATGCTTATGGATCTGACATATAAATGGAATCCGGAGGGGAAGCTGCGCCTTCGCAAAATATCTGCGGATCCGGAGATCACGGACGGGAACAAATGTTACAGCCTCGGCAGGAGCCGAATACAGGGTTTACAAAGATGAAGCGTGTACGGACATGGTCGGTACACTCACGACAGATGCCGAAGGCGGGACAGAAGCGGCAGAGGTTGACGAGGGAGAGTATTTTGTAAAGGAATATACGGCTCCGGAAGGTTATGCGCTTGATCCAAAGGTGTACAGCGTGACGGTTAAGGCGGGAGAGGAGAATACGCTGAAGCTGAGTGATATACCGCAGTCAGCCCCCGATCGATATCCTGCTCGAAAAACAGATGCGGATACAGGAGCAAACGTGCCCCTGGGGGCGGCGACCCTGAACGGGGCGGAATTTACGGTCTGTTATTATCCGGATCTGTATGCATCCGAGCCTTCTGAGAGCCCGGAACGGACATGGGTATTTGCCACGGATGAAGAGGGCATATGCAGATTAGACGAAGACAGTTTGGTCTCAGGGGACAGCCTGTATACGGATTCCAGTGGCGGGCGGTCCTGCCGCTTGGAACGGTGACGATCCGTGAAACGAAAGCGCCGGAAGGATATTTGATCAATGATGAAGTATTTGTCAGACAGATCACACCGGAAGGTACGGCAGAATCAGTCCATACTTATAATAAAGCTGATGTTCCGGAAAAAGTAATACGGGGAGAACTGCAGATCATCAAGATCGGGCAGGATGAAGATGAGGAGGCGGAATTCAGAAAACCGCTTGAAGGCGTGGTGTTTGAGATCACATCCCGGACAACGGGAGAATCCGTTCAGATCGTAACGGATGAAAAAGGTTTTGCATCTTCTGAACAGGTGGGGAATCTGCCGTTTGACACGTATGTTGTTTCCGAGGTCATCACACCTGACGGGTATGACCCGGTGGAAGATTTTGAAATAACGGTCAGTGAAGAAGGCCAGCTTTTCTATTATATCCTTGAGGACAAGCTGGTGAGAGCGCCGATCATGCTTTGTCAAGACGGATGCTGATACAGGCAAAACCATACCTGCGGCGGGGATACAGTTTCAGCTCCTGGATTCTGAGAAAGAACCGGTCACGATGACGACCTATTATCCCAAAGAGGAGACCGTGAGTGTATTTACGACGGATGAGAGCGGTTCTTTTTATCCTGCCGGAGAAACTGCCTGCTGGCGTATATTATTTCCGGGAAGTGAAAGCGCCGGAAGGATACCTGCTCAGCAGCGAGGATATACGATTTGAAGTCTCTGAGTCATATGACTGGGATGAGCCGATCATCGTGACAGCCAAAAATGCACCGGCAATGGGAAGGATCAGGATCATAAAATCTGATGAATATACAGGAGAGTCGTTGTGCGGCGCTGTTTTTACGATCACTGCCGCGGAAGATGCTTTTTTTGCAACGCCGGATGGTACAGTCCGGGTTTCAGAAGGAACCGTTGTTGCTGAAGTTACTGCTGGTGAAGATGGGATTGCAGAGAGCGGTCTCCTTTATCCGGGGAAATATATTATAAAGAGGAAAAAACAGCCTGCAGGCTATATTCTTCCGGAGGAAGAGTACCGTTGAAATCCGGTATAAAGATCAGGAGACAGAAGTTGTAACGGCAGAGAAGGAAATCAAGAACCGTCCCACAGTGGTGATCATTGATAAGAAGGTTACAGGGTCGGAACAGCGTCTGCCCGGTGTGAAGTTCGCTGTCTGGAACAAGGATCTGGAAGACCCGTCGGATCCGGAAACAATCCGGAAGGAAATATATACAACGGACAGAGATGGACAGATCCGGCTGGAGGCGCTGGAGCCCGGCCGTTATTGTGTGCAGGAGACAGAGGGGCTGCCCGGTTACGTGGCGGATGCGGAGATCCATGAATTCGTGGTTGTAGAAGACGGACGTATTGAAGGACAGGAAGAATATACCCTGACCGTAGAGAACAAAAAAAACGGAGATCCTGCAGACAAATGCGATATCCGTGGACACAGACGGCAGGGAAGCCTATCCGTGGGAAAAACAACGGTAAAGGATGCGGTGAGCCTCACGAATATCCAGCCGGGCGTAGAATATAAGCTGCTCGGCGTCCTGACAGATCCTGAGATCGGTGAGGCTCTCCGGAACGGTGGTACGGAAGACGGCGAAATTCTGCAGACAGAATACAGCTTTACCGGGACGGAGCCGGAGATGACGGTCGATATGATATTTGAATTCGATGCTTCGGCATTTGCCGGCCGGACAGTTGTTGTATATGAATATTTGTATCAGGATGATATAAAGATAAGTGAACATACAGACCCGGAAGATGAAAACCAGCAGTTCCGGATCGCAGCGCCTGTCATGGGAACGACAGCGGTCTCACCTGAAAGCGGGACACATGAGGCCCCTGCGCGGAAAAAAAGCGGTGATCCGGGATAAGGTGGAATATAAGGACATCATACCCGGAAGCTACATCCTGAAAGGGATCCTTATAATCGTGAAAGCGGGAACCCCTTCTGATCAATGGAGAGAAGATTACAGCCGAAAAGAAATTGAAATCTCAGAAACGGAAGGAACAGTTGAAGTAGATTTTACACTGGATGCATCCGGCCTGAATGGCAGGAGCGTGGTCGTTTTTGAGTATCTGTACCGGAAGGGATGTGATGAACCGGCGGCTTCGCATGAAGATATACGGGATAAAGGACAGACGGTTATATTCCGGGATAAAATTGTGCCGGAGACAGGAGATACGTCATCTGTAATCCCGCTATTGCTCCTTGCAGCGGCGGGAGCCGGCACTGTGGCGGTTCTGCTGTTTTCCAGGAGAGAAAAGCAGCATAAAAGAAAAAGAAATGGTTGTAGACACCGAAAGAAAAAGGTGATAAAGTAGTTGTACTAAAGGAGCGGATTGATAAAAAAACGGAGGTGATCAGATGACAGAGCAGAACCAGGAATTATTGCTTGCCATATCGGATATGCTGGATCAGAAGCTGGATGAGAAGCTGGATCAGAAGTTTGAGACAGAACTCCGGCCGATAAAAGATGATATATGTGAACTGAAGACGGACGTAAAAGAACTGCGGAGCGACGTGACAGAGTTGCAGAGTGATGTGAAAGAACTGCGGAGCGACGTGACAGAGTTGCAGAGTGATGTGAAAGAACTGCGGAGCGACGTAACAGAGCTGCAGAGTGATGTGAAGGCACTGCGTAGCGATGTGACAGAGCTGCAGAGCGATAAAAGAACTGCGGAGCGACGTGACAGAGTTGCAGAGTGATGTGAAAGAACTGAGGAGCGACGTAACAGAGCTGCAGAGTAACATGACAGTGGTGCAGAACGATGTAAAAAAGAATTGCGGAGCGATGTGACAGAGCTGCAGAGTGATATGACGAAATTGCAGGAGAATGTACATGGAATACATCTTTATCTCGAAAATGAGGTGGATTACAAGATTTCACTGCTGGCAGAGAATTATGTTCCCGCAGCAAAGCGGTTTGAGCAGTCGGCATCCAGGATCGATGCAGTGGAAGAAGATGTCGGGATCCTGAAAACAGTTGTAGCACAGCATTCCAAAATGCTGCAGCAGCTTGCATAAAGGATAAAAAAAGAAAGTTCTTCGGAACTTTCTTTTTTATATCCGGATATCGGAGAAATGAGGCTCATATAATGTGGAAAAGAATATGCGGACGGATTCACATGAATTGGAAATGCTTATATATAGAAGCAGGACTGGCTGTACTGATCATGGTTATGCTTGGCATTGCCGGAGAAAGAGGCCCGCTGTCTTCTCGGATGGAAAGTACGGTACAGGCTGAAGAGATGATAGATGAGTCGGATATGGAAGGCGGTCAGTCCGGTAATGCGAATGACGCGTCAGTGGCCGACGGGATACCGGAAACACAGGAGACTCAGGCGCTGATCGCATCCGGACGGTATCCGGTCATGGGCAGCAGTGAGATTACGGTACAGGATATGATCGATTATTTTAATGCCTCAGGCGAAGAATATCCTTCGGAAAAACTGTCAGAAGGCGGGGCGGATTCTATTGAGACATTCTGTCAGATGTATGTTGAGGAGGCGGAAGCGGAAGGCGTGCGCCCAGAGGTGGCGTTCGCCCAGACGATGAAAGAGACAGGATTCCTCCAGTATGGAGGGATGCCCATATTGAGCAGTTCAATTTTGCGGGGCTTGGGACGACCGGGAACGGTGTGCCCGGCAATTCCTACCCGGATGTCCGGACGGGGATCCGGGCCCAGATTCAGCATCTGAAGGCGTATGCGACTGACGATGCACTGAACGGGGCGTGCGTGGATGACCGGTATGCCTATGTAAAGAAAGGTTCGGCGCCTTATGTGCAGTGGCTTGGGCAGCAGGAGAATCCCGAGGGGCTGGGCTGGGCCACCGGGGAGAATTACGGTTATGATATCGTGGGCATGATCGAAGATATGACGGATGCGTGAACCGATTCTTAAGTTTCCCTAAACTTCTTGACAAATCTGCATTACGACGGTGATGCCGCCTCCGAATATCACAGGAAAGCTGCACATGGGTCATGCACTGGATAATACACTTCAGGATATCCTGATCCGTTACAAGAGAATGGAAGGGTATAATGCACTGTGGATTCCGGGAACAGACCATGCGGCTATTTCTACCGAGGTCAAGGTTACGAACCAGCTCAAAGGAAGAAGGGCATTGATAAGAAAGAACTTGGACGGAAGGTTTCCTTGAAGCGTACCTGGCAGTGGAAGGAAGAGTATGCGGGAACGATTGAGAACCAGTTAAAGAAGCTTGGTATTTCCTGTGACTGGGACAGAGAGCGTTTCACCATGGATGAGGGATGTTCCAAAGCAGTAGAAGAAGTATTTATCAGCCTTTATGGGAAAGGTTATATTTATAAAGGATCAAGAATCATCAACTGGTGTCCGAAATGTAAGACTTCGCTGTCTGATGCCGAGGTGGAGCATGAGGATCAGGACGGCCATTTCTGGCACATCAAATATCCGATTGCCGGAACGGACCGGTTCCTTGAAATTGCAACGACCCGTCCGGAGACGTTGCTGGGAGATACCGCCATTGCCGTACACCCGGATGATGAGCGTTATAACGATATTATCGGAAAGAAAGCGATGCTTCCACTTGTAAATAAGGAAATTCCGATCATCGCAGATGCCTATGTTGATAAAGAGTTCGGAACCGGAGCTGTGAAGATCACACCGGCTCATGACCCGAATGACTTTGAAGTAGGAAAACGTCATGATCTGGAAGAAATCAACATGATGAACGATGATGCTACGATCAATGAAAAAGGCGGAAAATATGCAGGCATGGATCGCTATGAGGCAAGAAAAGCAATGGTTGCAGATCTTGAGGAACAGGGATATCTTGTGAAAGTTGTTCCCCATACCCATGCGGTTGGAACACATGACAGATGCGGCACGACAGTTGAGCCGCTCATCAAACAGCAGTGGTTCGTAAAGATGAACGAGATGGCGAAACCAGCGATCGAGGCGCTCAAAACGGAGAATTAAAATTTGTGCCTGAACGTTTTGATAAGATTTATCTGCACTGGCTTGAAAATATCAGAGACTGGTGTATTTCCCGGCAGTTATGGTGGGGACACCGAATTCCAGCATACTACTGTGATGAATGTGGAGAAGTTGTCGTAGACAGAACGGCCGGAGAAATGCCCGCATTGCGGATGCACGCATTTTACACAGGATGAAGATACGCTTGGATACATGGTTTTCATCCGCGCTCTGGCCGTTCTCTACACTGGGGCTGGCCGGAGAAAACAGAGGATCTGGACTACTTCTATCCGACGGATGTGCTGGTGACTGGTTATGACATTATCTTCTTCTGGGTGATCCGAATGGTATTTTCCGGATATGAGCATACAGGAAAATGCCCGTTCCACACAGTACTGTTCCACGGACTTGTAAGAGACTCCAGGGACGCAAGATGAGCAAATCCCTCGGAAACGGTATCGATCCGCTGGAAATTATCGACCAATACGGAGCAGATGCTCTTCGTATGACACTGGTTACCGGAAATGCACCGGGAAATGACATGCGTTTCTACAAGGAGAGAGTGGAAGCCAACCGGAACTTTGCCAACAAGGTATGGAACGCATCCCGTTTTCATTATGATGAACATGGATGAAAATATTATTGACGAACCGTCTCATGATCTGTTTACTCCGGCAGACAGATGGATCTTATCAAAGTGCAATACGCTTGCAAAAGACGTGACGGAAAACATGGATAAGTTTGAGCTTGGTATTGCGGTACAGAAAGTTTACGACTTTATCTGGGATGAATTCTGCGACTGGTATGTAGAGATGGCAAAATTCCGTATTTACCACAAAGAGGAAGCTCCGGAGGCCGCAAACTGCGCTCTCTGGGTATTGAAAACTGTGTTGGCTCAGGGATTGAAACTGCTTCACCCGTTTATGCCGTTTATAACAGAAGAGATTTACGGGGCGCTCGTTCCGGAGGAAGAGTCGCTTATGATGTCCGAGTGGCCGAAATACAAAGAAGAGTGGAATTTTGCGCAGGATGAGTTTGTCATGGAACGCGTGAAAGCGGTGACAAGAGGCATCCGAAACATCCGTGCGGAGATGGACGTTCCGAACAACCGTAAAACAAACGTATTCATCGTCAGCGAAAAAGAAGAACTGACAAAAGCGATTGAAGGATTTAAACAGTCGGTAATGCCGCTTATGTTGGCGTCCGACATCATCGTGCAGAGCACAAAAGAGGGAATAGAGGACAATGCGGTATCCATCGTAGTTCCGGATGCGGTCGTATATCTGCCGCTTGAGGATCTTGTGGATTTCGAGCAGGAAAAAGAGCGACTTACAAAGGAAGAAGAAAGACTGAACAAAGAGATCAAACGTGCGAAAGGAATGCTTGCAAACGAGAAGTTCGGAAAGCAAGGCTCCGGAGGCAAAGGTTCAGGAAGAGAGGGACAAACTCGAGAAATACGAGCAGATGCTCGCACAAGTAAAGGAGAGAGAATGGTAGGTCTTGGCTAATATAAAAGGTTTTTTACAAAAGTCAGAAATCTAAGAAAAAAGAAGATATTAAGGAACACAGAAAAGAGGAAAGAACGCAGGCAGATGATCTTGGAAAAACGGCGCAATGGAAAGTTCGCAAAGAAGATGCAGCCTGTATATAAGTGGATGAACCGGCTCTCTGTGCCGCTTCAGTTTCTGCTTGCATGTATCATTAACTTTTTTCATCGAAGTCATCTCAAGACTTTCGTTTTGGAGAGGCGTGGGCGTATCTTACAAAAACGCCGCTTGTGTTTTTGTATAATGCATGCATGATATTCGTGACATTTATGATCGTTTATCTGTTCCGCAGGCGTGTGTTTACAAGAATATTGCTCAGCGTGTTCTGGCTGTTTTTGGGAATCTGCAACGGATATCTGCTGACGAAGCGGGTAACGCCGTTTAATGCACAGGATTTGAAAGTCCTTTCAGACGCATTGGAGTTGACGGGAAATTATTTTAACACGTTTGAGCTTATTATGATCATTATCGGTGTGACCGCTTTGATCGTATGGGTCGTTTCGATGTGGAAAGGGGCGGACAGTACACAGGAAAGATGCACCGCTGGATCGCGCTTGGCGGAGTTGTCGCTTCCTTTGTCGGCTGTATGGGCTGACAAATCTGGCGATTGACAAACGTGTCATTTCTAATTACTTCGGAAACATTGCGTTTGCATATGAAGATTATGGATTTCCGTATTGCTTCTCGGCAAGTTTGTTTAATACAGGGATCAACGAGCCGACAGGATACAAAGAGACGATGGAGAAGATCAAGAAGAAGACGGGGAGATTGACGAAAAGTTCGACAGGAAGATCGGAAGAACAGCGTCCGAATATTATTTTGTACAGCTGGAATCTTTTTTCGATCCGACAGAAGTAGAATGGCTGCGCTTTTCGGAAGATCCGATCCCGAATTTAAGAAAAATGTTCAGCGAATATTCAAGCGGATATTTTAAAGTGCCGTCAGTCGGCGCGGGAACGGCAAACACAGAATTTGAAGTTCTCACAGGAATGAGTATGCGTTTCTTCGGACCGGGAGAATATCCATATAAAACATATGCAAAGTTCAATACGTTGGAGAGCGCGGCGTCTGCGCTAAAGAATCTTGGATACGGCGCCGAAGCTCTTCATAATAACGGAGGAAATTTCTACAGCCGCGCCCAGGTATTTAACAACATGGGATTTGATCATTACACAAGTAAGGAGTTTATGAATATACTCCAGACAACGCCGAAAGGATGGGCGACAGACGATATTCTCGTTCGAATATTATGGAGTCTATGGATACGACCGAAGGGCAGGATTTTGTGTTTACAGTCAGCGTGGAAGGACACGGAGAGTATCCGACAGAAAAAGTGTTGGAAATCCGGAGATCGTTGTAAGCGGCGTGGAGGATGAAGGAGAGCGCAATGCATGGGAATATTATGTAAATCTTGTGCATGAGATGGATGAAGTTTGCCGGAGATCTCGTACGCGCCGTGGAGGAAAGAAATGAACCGACTGTACTTGTATTCTACGGCGATCATCTTCCGACGATGGATCTGGAAGCAAAAGACTTAAAGAGCCGTTATATCTGTACAATACAAATTATGTGATCTGGGATAACATCGGGTTGGAAGAGAAAAAGGACGGAAACGTAGCGGCATATCAGGTGATGGCGGAAGTATTTGACCGGCTGGACATCCACTCCGGTACAGTGTTCAACTATCACCAGCAGCGCCGGGATACGAAAGATTATCTGGCAGATCTGGAACTGCTGCAGTACGATATCATGTACGGGATCAGTACGTTTACGCAGAAGAAGGCTCTCCGATGAAAGAAGGCCATATGGTATGGGCGTAAAAGACGCCGTGATCTCCAGTTCGTCGTTCAGAACGGACGGCAAAACATACAGGTTTACGGAGATAATTTTACGAAGCAGAGCAAGGTATTTATTAACGGGGAAAAGCAAAAGACGACGTTTTTAAATAACACCCGTCTGGATCTGAAAGAGTCAAAACTTTCCGACGGAGACACGATCATGGTAGCGCAGGTCGGATCCAGCAATACGACGTTTCGGACGACGAAAAAATACGAATATAATGCCGGAACGCTGACCGAGATGCCGCCGGAAAAGATGCGCCGGAAAACGGACAGACAGGCGTTTTCGAAGACGAAGAGGAAGAAGGAAGAAAAAGGAAAAATGACATACAGTGAAGCAGTAGACTATATACTGGACATTCCCAAATTTACAAAAAAAATGATGCGGAGCATACGAAAGCTTTTCTGAAAACGCTTGGAGATCCTCAGCGGAAAATGAGGATCATCCATGTGGCGGGAACAAACGGAAAAGGTTCTGTGTGCGCGTATCTGGACGGAATGCTCCGTTCGGAACAGAAACGAACGGGGCTTTTTACGTCTCCCCATCTTGTAAAGATCAACGAGAGGATCGTTATAGACGGACAGATGATTTCGGATGAAAGATTTCTCGAAGTTATTTGAAAGAAACGCTGCAGGCAGTGGACAAGATGAAAGAAGCAGGGCTTTCTCATCCTACTTTTTTCGAGTTCCTTTTCGGTATGGCGGTGCTTGCATTTGCAGAAAGCGGCGTGGAATATGCCGTTCTTGAGACAGGACTGGGGGAAGGCCTGGATGCGACGAACGCCGTGGAATCTCCGGCGGCATGCGTGATCACTTCGATCGGTTTTGATCATGAACAGTATCTCGGAGATACGTTGGAGAAGATCGCATCTGAAAAAGCGGGCATCATCCGCCTCATGTTCCGGTATATTATGCGGCAGACGACGGAAGAAAGCGATTCGGTAATTGAAAAAGAAGCAAAAAGCGCGGAAGTTCCTGTAAAAAAATCGGGAAAGATGCGTACGAAATTCTTGGAATCGAAGACAAACATATTGCTTTTTCATGTTTGAATGATTATTATGGAACTACCACGTGGAAATTGAACAATATCGGTTTGTACCAGCCGCATAACGCATTGCTTGCGATGGAGGTGATGCGTGGCCTGTTCGGAGAAAACGGACATCCGCATTTATGGAAAAAGGCTCTTGAGGCGGTGAGATGGCGCGGAAGGATGGAAGAAGTTCTGCCCGGAGTATATGGGTGGATGGAGCGCATAACATAAGCGCGGTCAAGGCGTTTGCAGAGACAGTGGAAAAGGCCGGGTTTGAAGATGCGGTTTTGTTTTCCGCGGTTCGGGATAAAGACTATGAAGAAATGATAAAATATCTCTGTGAGCATACAGAGGCGGCATGCTATATCGTGACGCAGATTGAAGACGCGAGGGGACGCGGGCGGACGAACTGGGAGTATTTTCGGAAGTACACGGACAAACCGGTCCGTGTGATCGGTTCGGTGAAGGATGCTTTTGAATATGCGGTGAGCAGCAGAAGAGGCGGCAATGTATACTGTCTTGGGTCGCTGTATCTGACCGGAATGATCGAGGGGTATCTAAAAAAACCAGATTCGGGGAGGTAGATAAAATGCTGGATTACGAAGAAGAATTAAAAAATTCAAGCCAAGTCTTGAAGTGGATGATATTGAAAATGCGGTTTATCAGGAAGATCTTGACGGATATGACCGATCTGTTAAAACAGGTAATGGATCAGAAAAAAATAGAAAGATAATGGTGGGTATAAATGGAATATACGAAAAAGATCGTATATCAGTCAAACTACTGGTATAACGACGGTCTGAGAAAGGCGAAGATCCGCGATATGTCGGGAGCGATCATGTCTTTGCGGAAAAGTCTTCAGTTCAACAGGGAGAATATAGCCGCGAGAAATCTTCTCGGTCTCGTGTATTATGGGATCGGAGAAGTGCCGGAAGCTCTTGTGGAATGGATCATCAGCAAGAATTTAAAGTCCCGGGACAACATTGCGGATTATTACATTAAAAATGTTCAGTCGTCCGCCAAGGAGCTTGAGCAGATCGATCTTGCGATCAAGAAATACAATCAGTGTCTTACATATTGCAGACAAAACGGGGAGGATCTGGCGGCGATTCAGTTAAAACAGGTGATCGCGGCACATCCGACATTTTCTAAAGGCGTATCAGCTTTTAACCTTGATCTATCTGCATACGGGGCAGTATTCTCAGGCGAGACAGACGATCAAGACGGCGAGAAAACTTGACACGACGAATGAGATCACTCTTTGTATATGCATGAGCTGACAACCGTCAGGGAAAAAATCGGCACAAAAGAAGATGAAAAGGAAAAAGAAGAAGCGGTTGAATACAGTCTGGGAAATGAGACGATCATCCAGCCGAAGCAACAGATGCGAGACAAATGCGGCCCAGTCTTGCAGTTGGCAATATTTTGATCGGATGCGGCGATTGGAGCGGCATCATCTGGTTCCTGTGGCGCCGGCCGTAAACCAGTCAAATCTGAGCGGATGAAAAATCAGATGATTGACTAAGCAGACGCAGATAGTCGTTAGAAGCGCAGGTCAGCGCTCAGACGCGGACGCTTGACAATTACAGAGCTTCAGGGAAGATGCAGCAGGTGATGAGGAGAATCGGCAAAAAAGACAGCGGAAGGCTATGAGAAAACTGCTGAGTGTGGAATATCAGTTATTTCAAATGATTATGAGCAATGCCGCATATGGCAGATGCGTCTTCTTGGGATGAACAAAGACACGTTGGGAGAAGAGGGACAGGAAAATCTACGATTCGATCTCCGGTGCCGTTTATCCCGGGGCGTGTGTGAAAGCCAGAAGGAACGACAGGCGCAGAATGAAGTGCAGAGTGGGTGATTATGAGGGATGCGATAGATCTTGTCTAAAGTTGTGAAGATGGACGAAGGATATAGTGATGGGCAGGCGCTTTTGAATCTGGCGCAGGCTTATAACGCGTATGCCGGAGATAGGTGATAAGGAAACGCGACAGTTTATTTCCAAAGGTGCAGAAAAATACGCGATTTCGGAATATGCCGCATAAGCTCGGCACAGAGCGACTGGATGCAATGGGAGATTGGAAATGAAAATACTTCCGGTGGAACAGGCACCCAGGGAAATAAAATATAAAAGGCCAAAAGAGAAAGTAGCGAATACTTTCTCCTTTTGTTTTATAGGAAACGAAGGAACTTCCGGGATAAAACAGGCTGCATGGCGACTACGTGCCGAATGTGCCTCTTTTATAAATCCATCAAGGCTATTGGCGTATTTGTATAAATAAAAAAGACAGAAAGGGGTTTAACCAAAAATGCAGTATCAGATCAAAGAAAATTGTCTTACGATTTTTCTTCCGGCGGAGGTGGATCATCACAATGCGGAGGAGATCAAACGGGAGGCGGATAAGGTGATCGAGGAGCAACATATCAAATATGTGATCTTTGATTTTGGAAGAACGAATTTTATGGACAGTTCTCCACGGATATGACGGACGGACGTACGGAAAAGTATATATCAAATGTAGGATTGAAGAAAACATATTTACAGTGGAAGTGTGCGATCAGGGAAAAGGGAATGAGAAATATCGAGGAGGCAATGTGCCGATGTATACGACCAGACCGGATCAGGATCGGTCAGGTATGGGATTTGCGTTTATGGAAGCATTTATGGACAGCGTGGAAGTAGAGTCTGAACAGGGCAAAGGAACCGGTGCGGATGAAAAAGACAGTGGGAAAAGGACGGGAACTATGGACCACACAATCTCTCTGATCAGAAAATCTCACCATGGGGATAAAAGGCAAGAGAACAGCTTGTGGAAGAAAAAT
>VOFE01001229.1_pt1 | contig 24001 bp, 45 predicted proteins | sample 5384071 | NCBI WGS metagenome assembly VOFE01 (sample SAMN12384724, study PRJNA508395) | human gut metagenome | isolation source: healthy gut D | host: Homo sapiens
TAAAAGATATTTCCAATCGCGTTGTGAAGATTCTGCAGGGAAAGAAAGATAGTGTATTAGATGGTGACGAACCGGTGATTCTCTTAGCAGATGATCTGGCACCGAGTGAGACGGTGCAGCTTGACAAGTCGAAGGTGCTTGCGTTTGTGACAAGACATGGTTCAACGAATTCCCATACAGCGATTCTGGCGCGGACGATGAATATTCCGGCACTGATCGGTGTTAAATTCGAGGAAAATGTCGACGGCAAATTCGCAATTGTCGATGGTTACAATGGCAGTGTCTATGTAGAGCCAACCGATGATGTTGTGAAAGAATACGAGAGTAAGAAGCAGGAAGCCGAAGAGAAGAAACGCTTGCTGCAGGAACTGAAGGGCAAGGAAAATATCACACTCGATGGAAAGAAAATCAAGCTGTACGCGAACATCGGTGGTGTTGCGGATGTGGCATCTGCCCTGCAGAATGATGCAGAGGGCATCGGACTTTTCCGAAGCGAGTTCCTGTATTTAGAGAGCAATACATTTCCAACAGAAGAAGAACAGTTTCAGGCATATAAAACAGTTGCGGAGAATATGGCAGGCAAGAAAGTCATTATCCGTACACTGGATATCGGTGCAGATAAGCAGGTGGATTATTTCAATCTGGATAAGGAAGATAACCCGGCAATGGGCTATCGTGCAATCCGTATCTGCCTGACACAGCCGGAAATCTTCAAGACACAGCTTCGCGCGATCTTCCGTGCAAGCTATTATGGAAATATCGGTGTCATGTATCCGATGATCATTTCCGTGGCAGAGGTGCAGAAGATTCATGCAATCGTGGACGAAGTGAAAGCCGAGTTAGATGCACAGGGACTTCCGTATGGAGATGTCGAGCAGGGTATCATGATCGAGACACCGGCCGCAGTTATGATGAGTGCAAGATGTACAGCGCAGCGCTGTATAAGGAAGATTTCCTGGAACTGAGGAAAGAAGTCCGATCCTGGACGGTAAGCTGGCAAGACGGCTGGGGGACATCAATAAGCTGTTCCTGGAGCTGAAGCGGGAATGTGAAGATTACCAGATCCTGGGCAGTGTGTCGCACATTGCACTCAAACTAATGAATCTCCTGACGGAAATGGAACGGGTCATGGAAGAGCCGGTTGATGAAGAACTGAGGAGAAGATCCTGAACCTGTATTTTCAGGTCAGATTCCCTTGTCAATATCCATGATGAGATGGATGAAAACTATGTGATCTATTCCGAACTGGAAGAGAACGGGCGCTTTAAGGTGAGGCTGTTCTGCGTCAATCCGGCGGCGAATCTCCAGAATTATCTGGAATATGGTTCGGGTACGGTCTTCTTTTCAGCCACGCTGCTTCCGATCCATTATTATAAGAGTCTTCTATCCGTTGAGAAAGATGACTATGCGATCTACGCCCAGTCCCCGTTCCCGCGGGAGAATATGCTCCTGATACAGGGGGGCGGACGTGACGACCCGGTATACCATGCGCGATGAGGGGATGTACCGGCGGATCGCAGGATATATCCACACGGCGGTCAGCGGGAAGAAGGGAATTATATGATCTTTTTCCCGTCCTACCGGTTCCTTGAAAATGTATATGAGGCTTTTTCTCGATATGGGGTCGGATGTGGATCTGATCGTACAGTCCCAGAATATGCGGGAACATGAAAAGGAAGATTTCCTGGCAGAATTCGAACAGGAGCGGGAGAGGCCGCTGGCCGCATTCTGCGTGATGGGCGGTGTGTTCTCCGAGGGATCGATCTCACGGAAGACCGGCTCATCGGGGCGGTTGTGGTCGGGACCGGCCTGCCCCAGGTGTGTACAGACCGGGAGATCATAAAAGGATATTTTGAAGCCAGGGGAATGGACGGATTTTCGTATGCCTATCTCTATCCCGGAATGAACAAAGTACTTCAGTCAGCGGGAAGAGTGATCCGGACAGAGACGGACCGGGGATCGTCCTGCTCCTTGACTCCCGTTTTCTCGGGCAGCCGGTACCGGGAGATATTCCGAGAGAATGGGCGGACTGCCGGATCTGTACCGCGTCCACCCTGAAAGATCAGATTGAATCGTTCTGGAAATAGCTGAGGAATTCTGCCGAAGCGCGTGTGAGCGGAAGATGTTCATTGTAGGCCACGGCCAGTTCGCGGGCGGGAAGCTCTTCCTTTGTCTTCAGCACAAAGAGGTCTTCGCTGTTGTCACGGATGCAGTAATCCGGGACAAAGGCGATGCCCAGGCCGATCCGGGCCAGATCCAGCAGCAGGTCGTTGCTGGTCAGCTCGATCTCCGGGATCATATCCAGCTGATGCTGCTGGAATACCTGGTGCAGGAATTCATTCGTCGTACTGTTTTTTATCCAGCATAAGGATCGGGTAGTGGAGCAGTTCCGAAAATGTAACCGTCCGGTCTTCAGTTCCGTAAACGGAGTCCCGGCCACAAATGCATCGTGGAACTTCCGGATCCTTAAGACAGAAGCGGCGGAATCAAGGTAACTGTTCGGATAGTTCACGACGATCAGGTCGACAAGGCCGTTCCGCAGCAGCTCCGCGCATTTCATGGAAGTCTGGTTGACGACTTTAATGTGGGCGCCGGGGAATGCTTTGTGGAAACGCTCCAGATAAGGGATCAGGAAATAGCGGCAGATGGTGTCGCTCGCGCCGATCCGGATCTGGCCCCCGGTGGAGGAGGCGTCGAGGAGCTGGGCCTCGCCCTTCTGGATCAGATTCATGGCCGGTTCAATGTGGCGCAGGAGAATCTCTCCTTCCGGTGTGAGCTGGACTTTCTTTGTGCTTCGGATAAAGAGAGTCTTGGTCCAGTTTCCGCTCCAGCGTCTTGATTGACTGGCTTACGGCGGACTGGGATATGAAAAGCTGCTTCGAAGCCTCGGAAAAGTTCAGGGTGGAAGCTACGTGGTAAAATACCTTGTAAAGCTCGTAATTTATATCAATCACTATTAGACCTCCTAATAAATACTGGGTCTATTATAAGCTATACAGAAGATAATTACAATACTATTAAGAAAGGAATCGGAAGATCCTATGAAAAGCAGGAAAATCATACATTACGGAGCCGGACTGATCCTCGGGTTTGCCCTGATCGCCGCGCTTCTGATCACAAGTTTTGAAATCGCGATGTACGCGGACTTTGATGTTTACAGACAGGAATATGAAAAATATGACGTGCTGTCAGATCTCAATATGTCCATGGATGACGCCATGGATGTGACCCGGCAGATGATGGCCTATCTACGGGGAGAAGGGGACACCTATCCGTCATCACCACAGTGGACGGCCGGGGAGCAGGATTTCTTCAATGAGCATGGACCGGTTCCATATGGGAGAAGTCCGGGATCTCTTTATCAGCGGGCTCAACATCCGGACCGGGGCGCTGGTGATCGCAGTCCTGTGCATCCTGCTTCTCATTCTGACCAAGGCGGATCTTAAGAAAACGGTGCCGGCCGGTTATCAGGCAGCGCTTGCCGTTACGGCGGCCGCGCTTCTGTTCCTGGGGATCGCCTGTGCGGTTGATTTTAATACCGTGTTTGTTAAATTCCACCACATCTTTTTGACAATGACCTGTGGATCTTTGACCCGGCGGAAGATTATATGATCCGGATGCTGCCGGAAGGATTGTTTTTTGATATGGTCGTGCGGATCGGATGCATATTTGCCGGACTTCTCGCAGTGTTCCTGATCCTCAGTTTCATCCCCGGATCATGAAAGTGAAAAAGAAATTAGTATGACTTATAACTAACTTTAATTATATTAATTGTACTAATGATGTGAATTACGGTACGATACAGACAGATGCTTAATGATACACACTTATGACTATGAATGAAAAGGAGAACAAATATGAGCGGTGTAAAACGAGTATACGTTGAAAAGAAACCGGATTATGCTGTTGCGGCCAAAGCGCTAGCCGCCGGTTGATATCCTTTATAAGGAAAAGTTTCTCTGCGGATGAAGGGAAGCCGCAGTATTTTCCGTGGAATATCTTCCCGGACAGTTCGACCAGAGAGCGGATTCTGCGGAGCAGTGCATCCGTTTCATCAATGAGGACGAGGCTCCGGTCGTCCGGATGGCGACCACCTATGTGATCGAAGGAAATATTTCAGATGAGGAATTTGAAGCCATCAAGGAGCACTGCATCAACCCGGTTGACTCCAGAGAAGCAGCGGAAGAGAAACCGGACACCCTGGTCACGGTATTTGATGACCCGGCCGATATCACCGTGTTTGACGGATTCAAGGACATGGCAGAGGCAGATCTGAAGGAGCTTTATGACTCACTTGGACTTGCCATGACATTCAAGGATTTCCTTCACATCCAGAACTATTTCAAGGGTGAGGAGAAGAGAGATCCATCCATGACCGAGATCAGAGTTCTCGATACATACTGGTCAGATCACTGCCGTCATACAACATTCTCAACAGAGCTCACAGATGTAGAGTTCGACGATGGAGATTACAAGGATCTTCTTGAGAAGACATTTGACGCATACAGAGCTGAGAGATGAAAGGAGATGTACAAGGACAGAGATGACAAGTTTGTATGTCTCATGGATATAGCCCTTATGGGTATGAAACAGCTCAAGGCAGCAGGCAAGCTCGATGATATGGAAGTGTCAGACGAGATCAATGCTTGCTCTATAGTTGTTCCTGTAGTTGTGGACGGAGTAGAGGAAGAGTGGCTCGTCATTCTTCAAGAACGAGACACACAACCATCCTACAGAGATCGAGCCATTCGGTGGTGCTGCTACATGTCTTGGCGGTGCTATCAGAGATCCGCTCTCAGGAAGAGGTTACGTATACCAGGCTATGAGAGTTACCGGTGCGGCTGATCCTACAAAGTCTCTCAAGGACACAATGGAGGGCAAGCTTCCACAGCGTAAGATCGTGACAACAGCAGCTCATGGCTACAGCTCCTATGGAAACCAGATCGGTCTTGCAACAGGCTATGTAAAAGAAGTTTATCATCCAGATTATGTTGCAAAGACGAATGGAGATCGGAGCAGTTATGGGTGCAGCTCCAAGACGTGCTGTAAAGCGTCTCACATCTGATCCGGGAGATGTAATCATCCTGCTCGGCGGACGTACAGGCCGTGATGGCTGTGGTGGAGCAACAGGTTCATCCAAGGCTCACACGGTTGAATCACATCGAGACATGTGGTGCTGAGGTTCAGAAGGGTAACCCACCTACAGAGAGAAAGATCCAGAGACTCTTCAGAAGAGAAGAGGTTTCATCTATCTATAAAGAAGTGTAATGATTTTCGGTGCCGGCGGTGTGTCAGTTGCCATCGGAGAGCTGGCAGATGGACTCCAAGCATTGAATCTGGACAAGGTTCCGAAGAAATATGCAGGCCTTGACGGCACAGAGCTTGCAATTTCCGAATCCCAGGAGAGAATGGCCGTCGTTGTGGATCCCAAAGATGTGAGCAGTTCATGGCGGATACGCCGCAGAGGAAAACCTGGAGGCGAAAAAGTTGCAGTTGTCACAGAGGAGCCGAGACTGGTCCTGATCTGGAGAGGAAAAGAGATCGTAAATATCTCCAGAGCCTTCCTTGACACGAACGGCGCGCATCAGGAGACGGATGTGGAAGTAGAGATTCCCATGCAGATAACCCTGTTCCGCAGTTAAGCTGAGCCTGAGGATGTAAAAGAGGCATGGCTGAACACGCTGAGCGACCTGAATGTATGCTCACAGAAGGGTCTTGTGGAGATGTTTGACGGCTCCATCGGCGCAGGCAGTGTATTTATGCCTCACGGTGGCAAATATCAGCTGACAGAGACACAGGCCATGGTTGCAAAAGTCCCGGTTCCGAACGGAAAGACCAACAGCGTTCCATGATGAGCTATGGCTTTGATCCGTATCTGTCAAGCTGGAGCCCATATCACGGCGCGGTCTATGCCGTAACGGAATCCATTGCCAAGATCGTGGCTGCAGGCGGAGATTCCACGGCATCCGGTTCACCTTCCAGGAATATTTCCGCAGAATGACTGAGGATCCGCACCGCTGGAGCCAGCCGTTCGCAGCACTTCTTGGTGCATACGACGCACAGATGGGCTACGGCCTGCCGTCTATCGGAGGAAAAGACAGTATGTCCGGAACATTCCAGGATATCGACGTGCCGCCGACCCTGGTATCCTTTGCCGTGGATATGGCCCATGACAATGAGATCATTACGCCGGAACTGAAAAAAAGCCGGCAATAAGCTTGTATGGCTTCGTATCGAAAGAGATGAGTATGACCTGCCGAAGTATGATAAGGTCATGGAACAGTATGCAAAATTCACGGAAGACATCCGTGCCGGACGCATCGTGTCCGCTTACGTACCTGGACCGCCACGGCGTGATCGCTGCGGTCAGCCGCATGGCATTCGGCAATAAGATGGGCGTGAAGCTGGAGCACAACATGGATCCGAGAGATCTCTTCGCACCGGCATTCGGTGATATCATCGCAGAAGTAGCAGACGGCCAGGTGGGCAGCCTGCAGATCACTTACACGGTGATCGGTGAAGTGACAGACCGTGACTTTCGAATATGCAGATACGCAGATCAGCATGGATGAGGCCCTTCAGGCATGGAACGGCACACTGGAGAAAGTATTTGCGACCAAATCCGAAGAGAGCAGCGCGCAGACGGTGGACAATGAACCGTATAAAGCTTCTGACATCCATATCTGCAGCCATAAGATCGGACAGCCGACCGTATTCATCCCTGTATTCCCGGGAACCAACTGTGAATACGACAGCAGAAAGGCATTTGAGCGCGCCGGCGCAAAATTACGAAAGTGTTCCGCAACCTGGATGCAGAGGATATCCGTTCATCTGTGAAAGAATTTGAAAAAGCAATCGGGCAGGCACAGATGATCATGTTCCCCGGTGGATTCTCCGCAGGAGATGAACCGGATGGTTCCGCAAAATTCTTTTCGCAACTGCATTCCAGAATGCAAAGATCAAAGAAGCGGTAGAAAAGCTGCTGAATGGGAGGGACGGACTTGCGCTCGGTATCTGCAACGGATTCCAGGCACTGATCAAACTGGGGCTTGTTCCGTACGGTGAGATCTGTGGACAGAACGAGGATTCTCCGACACTGACCTACAACACCATCGGACGCCATATCTCCAAGATGGTCTACACCAAGGTGGTGACCAATAAATCCCCGTGGCTTCAGGAAGCGAAGCTTGGCGGCGTATATACCAACCCGGCATCACACGGTGAAGGACGGTTCGTGGCAAATGAGGAGTGGATCAGACGACTCTTTGAGAACGGACAGGTGGCAACCCAGTACTGCGATCCGGAAGGCGTAAGCTCCATGGATGAAGAGTGAACATCAACGGATCCTACAGTGCGATCGAGGGTATCACCAGCCCGGACGGAAGGATCCTGGGCAAGATGGCGCACTCCGAACGCCGCGATAACATCTTCAGTGGCTGTGAACATCTACGGAGAGCAGGATCTGAAGATCTTTGAGTCCGGTGTGAAAATATTTTAAATAAAATGTAAAAAACAGTTGACATCTGTCGGAAGTTAATAGTATAATAGCAAAGCGGGTTGCGACGGAAAGAAACCGGAACCCGCATAATATGGGGTCTTAGCTCAGCTGGGAGAGCATCTGCCTTACAAGCAGAGGGTCATAGGTTCGAGCCCTGTAGGCCCCATATATATTTTAATGTGGCGAGATAGCTCAGTTGGCTAGAGCATGCGGTTCATACCCGTGGTGTCGCTGGTTCAAATCCAGTCAGAATGGTTACGGAGGATAAAGTTATGAATCAGAAATCAAGTTACGCATTTCGTCTGGTGCTTGGCGGCTGGCTTACTTATCTCGGCGTCAGCCTGATGTACCAGATGTATAAAGAGAGACCGAGCAATATGGTGCTCATAAGCGTGATCGCAGTTATATTTGTGGTCGTCGGCGCGGTCTGTGCGATACACAGCCTTTTGAAAATACTCGGCATCCGCATGCCCAACCTGTTCAGAAACTTCAAAAAGAAAAAAGCGGAAAAAGCTGAAGAGCCGGAAGTTCAGCAATTCATACCAACTGACAGCAACGTACAGCCTGTGGCACTGACTGCTCCGGAAGAGATCAGTCCGGCGGAGGATGAATCATCTGAATCTGAAAATGCTTCAGATGCTCCGGAAAATGAAGCAGATAATACAGTCGATGCTGCAAACAGGCCGGCAGACGATGCGGATGCTCCGCAGGGCAATGTTGCTGAGCCAAATGCTGAGGCGGATACTCCAAAGAGTGATGCAGGTGAATCGCAGGACAATGCGGATGATCCGGAAAATGATGCGGATCAGCCGGCGGAGGGAGCGGATAACGAGGAAGCCGATGCGGCTGAAGCAGATGCTGCTGTAGAAACGTCTGAGGCTCAAGAAGAGGAAAAACTGAGAACCAGCGCTTCGGATGTTGAGGCCCTGAGGTTACTGAAGAAGAGAAAGATGACCATGCAGACGAGCTTGAAAATGATTATGAGGAGAAATAGGTATGCGGATCGGAATGGGCTATGATGTGCACCGGCTGTCAGCCGGAAGAAAAACTGATCATGGGCGGTGTGGATATTCCATATGAAAAAGGCCTTCTGGGACATTCCGACGCAGATGTGCTGGTCCATGCCATTATGGATGCGCTTCTCGGCGCTGCAGCGCTCGGAGACATCGGGAGCCATTTCCCGGATACAGATCCGGCCTATGAGGGGATCTCCAGCATCCGTCTGCTGGAGCATGTCGGAAAGCTTCTTTCCGATCACGGATATAAGATTGGTAATATCGATGCGACCATCATCGCGCAGAAACCGAAGATGCGCCCCCACATTGATCAGATGCGGAAAACATTGCCAATGCGCTGAAGATCCGTCCGGACCAGGTCGGCGTAAAAGCAACGACAGAAGAAGGACTTGGCTTTACAGGCAGCGGCGAGGGCATATCCGCCCATGCGGTGTGTCTTCTGGAACAGATATAAAGGGGAATGGCGGAGAAATGATCCTTCGTAAGCTTACTCAGGAAGAGCATGGAAATACGCGCCCGTTGTGGGAGGAAGTCTTTGCGGATGACACAAAGGCTTTTCTTGATTATTATTACTATATTAAGACGCGGGACAATGAGATCTACACGGTGGAAGAGGACGGACAGATCTGTTCTATGCTCCAGCTTAATCCATACACACTGAATATCGTGAATAATTCGTTTCCCGGCGCCTATATCATTGCGGTGGCGACCAGGGAGCCGTACAGAGGACGTGGTACATGGGCGCACTTCTTCGTACGGCGCTGAATGACATGTATGCGAAGAAAATGCCGTTTACTTTTTTGATGCCTGCCGCAGAAGCAATCTATACGCCTTATGACTTCCGTTTTATCTATACGCAGAACATCGGAAGGATCACGCTGGAAGATGAGGCGGACGCAGATGTGCGGCAGAACGATGACTGCACATTTACCGATGCCGCGCTCTGGGATGCCGAAGAAATGGCCTCTTTCTTTAACGGGCATTTTGCGGTACAATGGCAGGTGTACGCCAAAAGAGACGCGGCGTACTATCAGACCATGATCATGGAACAGATGAGCGAGCGGGGCAGTGTGCGGCTGATCCGTGAAAACGGTGCCCTTAAGGGCATGTACGCCTATGCGGCAGAGGGAAAGCTTGAGATCCGTGAACCGCTGTATCTCCCGGGATATGAGGCTGCATACAGAAGTTCAGTCCGGGAACTGCTTAAAGCACAGATGCATAAGGCAACGGCAGACAGCGGCAAAGGCTGCAATGAAGCGGTTGTATATGCCTGCGGTGAGGAGGATGCGGTTGAAAAGAAGCCGGTCATCATGGCGCGGATCATCCGTCTGGAAGAACTGCTGAAGGCCATGATTGTTCCGTCCGGCACAGCCATGCGGTGCAGCTTTGCGGTGATCGATCCGCTGATCCACGGGAACAGCCGTGTATGGCAGATCTCAAGCGCTGAAGATGACCAGGTGATCCACGTGCGCGAGACGGAAGATTCGGAGGGCGTGATCCCGATCAGCGCCCTGGCAGAATTCCTTTTCGGGCAGACGGATGTACATGAACTGTCCAACCGGGAAGATGTGATCCTTTCAGAACACCTTACTGAAGAACTGGATAAGATCATCCGGCTTTCGGACGTGTTCCTGAATGAGATCGTATAGAACCGAAGACATCTACAGGAGAACAGAATGGGTATAATATCATATATAAGAGAAGAAATACAGGTGATACGCGAACGGGATCCGGCTATCAAATCAAACATGGAAGTATTCCTTTATCCGAGCTTCCGTGTGATCCTCAGATACCGGATCGCCCACAAACTGTATCTGAAAGGACATTATTTCTGGGCCAGATGGATCTCCCAGCGCGGCGCACGCAAGACCGGCATTGAGATCCATCCGGGGCGACCATCGGGAAAGGCCTGTTTATCGACCACGGCAGCGGGGTCATCATCGGAGAGACCACGGTCATCGGTGACAATGTAACCCTGTACCAGGGCGTTACGCTGGGCGGAACCGGCAAAGAGCAGGGGAAACGTCATCCGACCCTTGAGGATAATGTAATGGTGAGCGCCGGTGCGAAGATCCTGGGTTCCTTTACCATCGGAGAAAATTCGAAGATCGGAGCGGGATCCGTGGTGCTGGAGGAAGTGCCTCCAAACTGTACGGTTGTCGGCGTCCCCGGGCGGATCGTCCGGATGGACAACAAGAAAATCCCGCGTTTTGATATGGATCAGGTGCATCTGCCTGATCCGGTGCTGGAAGACATCCGGCGGCTGCATGATGAGAATCTGCGGCTGCACAGCAAGTTAAAGACCCTGATGCGGGAGATGCGCTGCATTGAAAAGAAAGGAGAAGAAGATGAAGATTTATAATACAATGTCAAAGAGAAAAAGAAGAGTTCGTTCCGCTCGAGGAAGGAAAGGTAAAGATGTATGTATGCGGTCCGACCGTTTACAACTTTATTCACATCGGAAATGCGCGTCCGATGATCGTATTCGATACGGTGCGCAGATACTTTGAATATCAAAGGGTATGACGTGAATTTTGTGTCAAATTTCACGGATGTAGACGATAAGATCATCAAAAAGGCGATCGAGGAAGGTACGACCGCGGAGGTGATCTCCAAACGCTACATCGAGGAATGCAAAAAAGACATGGATGCCATGAACATCAAACCGGCGACAAAGAATCCTCTGGCCACGGAGGAGATCTGCGGCATTCAAGAGATGATCCGACACGCTGATTGAAAAAGGTTATGCCTATGAAAAGAACGGAACGGTTTACTACCGCACCCGGAAGTTCAAGGATTACGGCAAGCTGTCCCACAAAAATCTGGATGATCTGCAGTCCGGTGGACGCACCCTTCTTGTGACCGGGGAGGATGAAAAGGAAGATCCGCTGGATTTTGTCCTTTGGAAACCCAAAAAAGAGGGCGAGCCGGCATGGGAGTCCCCGTGGAGCGATGGCCGTCCGGGCTGGCATATCGAATGCTCCGTTATGTCGAAAAAGTACCTCGGAGAAGAGATTGATATCCATGCAGGCGGAGAAGATCTGATTTTCCCTCATCATGAAAACGAAATCGCACAGAGCGAGGCGGCCAACGGCAAGGAGTTTGCCCGCTACTGGATGCATAACGGCTTTCTGAACATTGATAACCGGAAAATGTCAAAATCACTGGGCAATTTCTTTACGGTAAGAGAGATCAGCGAGAAATATGACCTTCAGGTCCTCCGGTTCTTCATGCTCAGCAGCGCACATTACAGAAGTCCGCTGAACTTCAGCGCAGAGCTGATGGAGGCGGCGAAAAACGGACTGGAGCGCATCCTTACCGCTGCCGACAATCTGAAATTCCTCGCAGGCAATGCGTCCAGTGAGGTTATGACGGATGAAAAAAAGAACTGTTCCTGAAGACGCAGGAGTACACCGACAGCTTCGAACGCGCCATGGATGACGACTTTAATACGGCGGACGCCATCGCCGCGGTATTCGAACTTGTGAAATATATCAATACGACCGCAGACGGGACCCGTTCAAAAGAATATCTGGACAGCCTGTATAAGAGGCTTGAAAGCCTGACGGACGTGCTGGGCATCATTATCGAGAAGAAAGAAGAGATGCTTGACGGAGAGATCAAGGCAATGATCGAGAAGCGCCAGGCGGCGAGAAAAGCGGAACTTCGCGCTTGCAAGAGCAGATGAGATCAGGGATGAACTGCTGGCCAGAGGCATTATCCTGGAGGATACACGAGAAGGAGTAAAATGGAAAAAAAGCGTAGAATACGGACTGGAACATTATATAAGATCAATTCCGGCATGAATGCGGTGGGACCTGAAGATGAGTTCACCGCTCGTGCTTGCATATATCGGGGACTGTGTGTTTGACGTGATCATCAAACTGATGGTGACGGGGAAGGGAAACCGCCAGGTGCATAAGCTTCATGAAGAGACCAGCAGATATGTGCAGGCATCAGCTCAGTCCTACATGATGCGCAGCATCCAGGAAAATCTTGACGAAGAGGAGCACGGGGTCTACCGCCGGGGGCGGAACGCACGGAGCGTCTCGCCGGCCAAGAACCAGTCCATCACGGATTACCGCAGGGCGACCGGTTTCGAGGCGCTGATCGGATATCTGTATCTGACCGGCAGATATGAGCGGCTGACAGAGCTTGTGACGGTGGGTCTGAAAAGTATGGAACAGAAGGAAGCAGAAGAGGATGGAAATCATGCATGAGACAGAAAGAGAGCAGACGAAAAATCTGAATGAAAGCGGGCATACGCTGGTGATCGAAGGCCGGAATGCGGTGATCGAGGCGTTCCGTTCCGGACACCATCGATAAGGTATTCGTGCTTGACGGATGCCAGGACGGCCCGGCCCGAACGATCGTGCGGGAAGCCAAAAAAGCACGGTGCCCCTGAACTTTGTGGAAAAGGAGCGCCTGAACCAGCTGAGCGAGACCGGACGCCATCAGGGCGTGATTGCCTGGGCGGCGGCCTATTCATGCGGAAGTGTCTGATATGCTGGAAGCGGCTGCGCAGAAGAACGAAGATCCGTTCCTGATCCTTCTGGACGGGATCGAGGATCCTCATAATCTGGGCGCCATTATCCGTACCGCTAATACGGCAGGAGCGCACGGCGTGATCATCCCGAAGCGGCGTGCATCGGGACTGACAGCCACGGTTGCCAAGGCATCCGCCGGCGCCCTCAATTATACACCGGTCGCCAAAGTGACGAATCTGGCGAAAACGATCGATGAACTGAAAGAAAAGGGGCTCTGGTTTGTCTGCGCTGACATGGACGGAGAGCAGATGTACGACCTGAACCTGACCGGACCGATCGGACTGGTGGTCGGAAGCGAGGGACAGGGCGTGAGCAGGCTGGTAAAAGAAAAATGCGATTATATCGCATCGATCCCGATGAAAGGCGAGATCACATCGTTAAATGCCTCTGTGGCAGGCGGTGTGCTTGCTTATGAGATCGTGAGACAGAGGATTCAGAAATAAGATGAATAAATATGATTCAATGACGGATGAACAGCTCATCCGTGAACTGAAAAAGGGAGATACCGCGGTGACGGATTATATCATGGACAAATACAAATCCATGGTCCGGAAGAAAGCCCGCGCCATGTATCTCTTCGGCGGAGAGACGGAAGATCTGATCCAGGAGGGGATGATCGGACTGATCAAGGCGGTGCGGGACTTTGACCCGTCCGCCGGCAATTCCTTCAGCAGTTTTGCCCAGTTATGCGTATCCCGTCAGATGTACAGCGCCATCGAAGCGTCAAAAAGGAAAAAGCATATTCCGCTGAACTCCTATGTGTCGCTCTATGAGGAGAGTGAAGTCCGCCGGGACGGGAAGAAGCTTCCGCTGATCGACACCATCGGAACGGAGAAAGAATCCGATCCGGCAGCGCTTTATTTCAGCAGGGAATACACGGAGATCTTTATTGAGCAGCTGAAAGAGAAGCTCAGCCCTCTGGAGAATCATGTACTGTATCTCCATCTTATGGGACCGATTACAGAAAGATCGCGGAAATACTGGAAAAGACGCCGAAATCGATCGATAATGCGATCCAGCGGATCCGCAGTAAAGCAGAGAAAATGATCCGAATGCGGATTGAAATACCGGGAGATGAGAAGATGAAAAAACACGTAAATTACCTGTTGGCCGCATCAGTCTTCATACTGATGCTGGTATTGCTTTACGGCAGCTCGGTCATGCTGGCGGCCGTCGTCAGCCTGCTTGGGTTTTTCCTGGGAGGAAGCGAAGGTTTTCGGCAGGCTACTGGTTCCTGCTTGACCATATGAATCTGGTTTCCTGCGTCGTGATATATATGGTTCCGGCTGTTGCCTTTATCCTGTGGTACTGGTTTGAAGTGGTCAGGAGAAGCGGGCCGGCTTCCTTTGCCAGAGCCCAGATAAAGAGGGTCATTTCCGGCAGGGGTTCTCTGGACCTTCATTCTTGCCTATGCAGTACAGCATGCCGTTTCAATTATTATCGGCTTTCTGGCCATCCTGCTTCCCGAGACCGTGGAGGCATATGCGGAACTGGTGGAATCCGCCGGAATGACGGATTATTCCCTTGCGTGGGTCTTTGCAGTTGTGATCCTTCCGCCGCTGGTTGAAGAGACGGTGTTCCGCGGCCTTATATTTCACTATCTGAAAAAAGGGCGGCGCGGGATTCTGGGCGGCCAATCTGATCCAGGCGATCCTGTTCGGGATCTATCACGGCAATCTGGTCCAGGGGATCTATGCGTTCTGCATCGGCCTCCTGCTCGGGTATCTGGCGGAGCGTTACAGCAGCCTGATCATCCCGGTCATGGTACATGCATTGTTTAATCTGTTCGGTACGCTTGGCGTGGAACTGGAAGCGCTGATCCTTCCGGAGATGGTCCAGGGATGCTGATCTACGGCATTGCGTCCCGCTTACTGCGATGCTGCTGGTGCTGATCCATTACGGGGCCGGAGAGAAGAAGACAGACAACGGATATGTTGAAGAGAGGAATGAACCATGAGATTTGTGATCCAGCGGGTGAAAAATGCATCCGTAACAGTAGAGGAAAATGTAACGGAGAGATCGGGGAAAGGGTTTCTCGTACTGATCGGCGTCTCTGAAAACGATACAGAACAGACCGCAGACAAAATGATCCGGAAAATGACCGGGCTTCGCATCTTTGAAGATGAGAACGGGAAAACCAATCTGTCCCTTGCGGATGTAAACGGAAGCCTTCTGCTTGTATCCCAGTTTACTCTGTATGCAAACTGTAAAAAGGGAAACCGGCCCAGTTTTATTGAAGCCGGATCCCCGGAGAAAGCGGAAGCGCTGTACGAGTATGTGATCCGGGAATGTAAAAAGTCTGTACCTGAGGTACAGACCGGTGTATTCGGGGCTGATATGGCTGTGAGCCTTGTAAATGACGGGCCTTTCACCATCATTCTTGACTCAGATCAGCTGTAAAAGTGCAAAAAAATAAAGCTGTCTAGGGACTTGAACCCCGACCTCCGCCTTACCAAGGCGACGCGCTACCGACTGCGCCAAGACAGCTTACTGCGTATGTTTTAATACGCAAGCATTAATATACACCCACACATTCATGGATTGTCAAGAGAAAAATGCAATGATATCTGTCATTTCCACTGCTTCCTGCCGCGTTGTGATATAGTTGTTTATTACAACGTGGTGTTTCCTGCGCAGGCCGGAGGGAAAAGACTATGAAAATGGGAAGAGCGGAACTGCAGGAATTGCGGGAAGAACTGGATACCTGCATATCGGACATGCCAAAGTCCATTCTTTTAAATCAGGGTTAGCAAAAAAGTACGGAGGAGAATTCAATCTCCGCTTTGATGATACAAATCCGACAAAAGGAAAAGCTTGAATTTGTAGAGTCCATTAAGGCGGACGTAAAATGGCTTGGAGCAGATTGGGGAGATCGTCTCTTCTTTGCATCAAATTACTTCGATCAGATGTATGAAGCAGCGATTAAACTGATTAAAAAGGGAAAAGCATATGTATCCGATCTGTCTGCAGACGAAATCCGTGAGTATCGCGGTACTCTGACAGAGCCGGGAAAAAAGACCCATATGCCAAAAAGAAGCGTAGAGGAAAACCTCGCTCTGTTTGAAGAGATGAAGGAAGGAAAATACGAGGATGGAAGAAAGTGTACTTCGTGCAGGATTGATATGACCTCTCCCAACATCAACATGAGAGATCCCGTCCTCTATCGTGTGGCACATATGTCTCACCACAATACCGGTGACAAATGGTGCATTTACCCGATGTACGATTTTGCACATCCCATCGAGGATGCCATCGAGGGAATTACCCATTCCATCTGTACTCTGGAATTTGAGGATCACAGACCGTTGTACGACTGGGTTGTGACAGAACTGTGGATATAAGACCAGTCCGAAGGGACTCCGAAGCAGATCGAGTTTGCAAAGCTGTATCTGACCAATGTGGTTACCGGCAAACGTTATATTAAGAAGCTGGTAGAGCAGGGCATCGTAGACGGCTGGGATGATCCCCGTCTGGTTTCCATCGCAGCGCTTCGCCGCAGAGGCTTTACACCGGAATCCATCAAAATGTTCGTAGACCTGTGCGGTATTTCCAAGAGCAATTCTTCCGTAGATTATGCGATGCTGGAATATTGCATCCGGGAAGATCTCAAGATGAAGAAGTCCCGTATGATGGCAGTTCTTGATCCGGTGAAGGTTGTGATTGACAACTATCCGGAAGCCTTCGGACGGGAACTGTTCATCGAGAGAGAGGACTTCATGGAGGAGCCGCCCAAGAAGTATTTCCGTATGTTCCCCGGCAACGAAGTGCGCCTGATGAGTGCTTATTTCGTAACCTGCAACAGCTTTGAGAAGGATGAGAACGGGAACGTTACGGTCGTACACTGCACTTACGATCCGAGACAAAAAGCAGGCAGCGGATTTACCGGAAGAAAGTAAAAGGCACGATCCACTGGGTGCCGGCTGCTTATGCGCAGAAAGCGGAAGTCAGACTGTATGAGAATATCGTGGACGAGGAAAAGGGCGTATATAACAAGGAAGACGGTTCGCTGAACCTGAACCCCAACTCCGCTGACGGTGATCAAAGATGCGCTTGTAGAGCCGAGTTTTGAAGGATACGGCGCGTATGACAGCTTCCAGTTCGTCCGGAACGGATATTTCTGCATTGACGCACATGATTCGACGCCGGAGCAGCTGGTGTTCAACCGCATTGTGTCACTGAAGAGTTCATTCAAGCTGCCGCAGAAATAAACGGGGACAGATCAGGAAGATGTATGAACTGACGATCAGTCTCAGACAGGGGGAGAAGACGCCTCTGTATGAGCAGATATATGATTATATTAAGAATGAGATCAGAGAGGGAAGGATTTCCAGCGGGGAAAAACTTCCCTCTACCAGACTTCTGAGCCGACATCTGGATATCAGCAGAAGCACCGTGGAACTGGCATATGAGCAGCTTCTGTCCGAGGGGTATATCGAATCAAAGCCGCAGAGAGGCTACTATGTGTCGCAGATCGATGGCCTGTACCAGATTCGTGCCACGAAGCCTTCCGGGAAGGGATCTGTAAAAGACGAGAGACAGGCGTACCGGTATGACTTCACGCCAAACGGCGTTGACCTGAACAGTTTCCCGTACAATGCATGGCGGAAGCTTTCCAGGGAATGTCTGCTGGATGACCGTGCGGAACTGTTCCGGCTCGGGTGTCCCCAGGGGGAACCGGGACTCCGCTCGGCGATCTGCAGTTATCTCCATCAGGCCAGAGGGGTAAACTGCAGTCCGGACCAGATCATCGTCGGCGCAGGAAACGATTATCTGATGATGCTCCTGTGCGCCGTTCTCGGGACCGGGCACCGGGTCGCGCTGGAGAATCCGACCTACAGGCAGGCGTACCGGCTGTTTGCCAATCTGTCTTTTGATACGCGCACAGTCGACATGGACGCGCGGGGGATGCGGGTGGATGAACTGGAGCGTTCCGGCGCGGATACCTTGCTTTTTGTCATGCCGTCCCATCAGTATCCGCTGGGGACTGTCATGCCGATCCGCCGGAGGATGGAACTGCTCCGGTGGGCATCAGAAGCGGAAGGCCGGTATATCATTGAAGATGACTATGACAGTGAATTCCGGTATAAAGGGAAGCCCATCCCGGCCCTCCAGGGCTATGACGCAGACGGGAAAGTGATCTACATCGGTACTTTTTCCAAGTCCATCGCGCCGGCCATACGGATGAGCTATATATCCTTCCGGAAAAAGTATGTGAAATGTACCATAAGCGGTGCGGATTCATCAGCTCTACGGTATCCAAAGTAGATCAGCTGATCCTGCAGAAGTTTATTGAAGAGGGATATTACGAAAGGCATCTGAACAAGATGCGCGCGCTGTACCGGAGCCGGCATGACGTCCTGCTGTCCGGGTTAAAAAGAGATGGGAGATGAGTATACGGTCTCCGGAGAAAACGCCGGCGTCCATCTGCTGGTCCATTTCAGGGACGGAAGGCCGGAGCGTGAACTGATCCGCCTTGCAGCAGAAAAAAAGGAGTAAAAGTATACGGACTTTCAGAGTACTATGTAGACGGCGCCCGCGCGCCGGAAGAGTCGTCATCCTGCTCGGTACGCCAATATGGATGAACAGAAAATAAAAAGAAGCTGTCCGTCTGCTTGAGAGCGCCTGGAAGGAAAAATGACTAAAAAGCCGGGAAATCCCGGCTTTGATCATGTGCAGAATTATTCTTCGTCTGCAGATTCTGTTTCATCATCCGATGTATCTTCGGATCCTTCTTCATCTGTATCTTCTGATGAGGCGGCGTCCTCTTTTTCAGAGAGACATATTCCCGTCCGGTGGGCTGCAGATCCGCATCCAGATCAAAATCTTCATCTTCCGGGAAGTTCTCCGCATCGTTTTCAGGAGCGTCGGAAGCGGATTTGCAGAAGTATGCAACGATCAGTCCGACAGCTGTTCCGATCACAGCGAAAATACTGAACCATTTGACTAATTTTTTTCAATGCAAGATCTCCTTTCTGTCAGGCAATGCGCTCCGGTGAAAAAGGAGAACATCCTGAATTTGTTTTTAATTGTAATACTTTTCACGATTAATTACAATAAACATTTTACAGAAAGGGAAATCTATAGTATAATTCTAAAGGCGGCTTAAAAAGCCGGCGATAATAATCATATCTATCAGCACGATACGCAGGAGGAATAGAACATGGTAAGAGCAGTAGTTGGTGCGAACTGGGGCGATGAGGGTAAAGGCAAGATCACGGATATGCTTGGAAAAGAGTCCGACATCATCGTACGTTTTCAGGGCGGGGCGAACGCAGGCCACACGATCGTGAACGATTACGGCAAATTCGCGCTGCATACACTGCCGTCGGGCGTCTTCTACGGACACACGACGAGCGTGATCGGAAACGGCGTCGCACTTGACGTACCGAGGTTATTCGAAGAGATTCAGTCTATTGTGGAGCGGGGGAGTCCTGATGCCGAATATCCTTGTTTCCGACCGGGCGCAGATGGTGATGTCCTACCACAAGAATTTCGATGCATATGAGGAGGAGCGGCTTGGCGGCAAGTCGTTCGGCTCAACCAAATCAGGTATTGCACCGTTTTATTCTGACAAATATTCCAAGATCGGCTTCCAGGTAAGCGAGCTGTTTGACGATGATCTTCTGAGAGAAAAGTTGTCCGCGTCGCGGAGCAGAAGAACGTCCTGCTGGAGCATCTTTACCACAAACCGCTGATCGATCCTGACGAATTATATAAAGAGCTTATGAGCTACAAAGAAATGGTAGAGCCGTATGTATGCAACGTATCCCTTTACCTGTACAATGCCATTAAAGAAGGGAAGAACATTCTTCTTGAAGGCCAGCTCGGATCACTGAAGGATCCGACCACGGCATCTACCCGATGGTTACTTCTTCCTCCACACTGGCTGCATACGGCGCGATTGGCGCAGGCATCCCGCCGTACGAGATCAAACAGATCATCACGGTCAGCAAGGCCTATTCCAGCGCAGTGGGAGCAGGCGCTTTTGTAAGCGAGATCTTCGGGGATGAGGCCGAGGAGCTGAGAAACCGCGGCGGAGACGGCGGCGAATACGGTGCGACCACCGGACGTCCGAGACGTGTGGGCTGGTTCGACTGCGTGGCTTCCAAATACGGATGCAGGATGCAGGGAACCACAGACGTTGCCTTCACCGTACTCGATGTGCTCGGCTATCTGGATGAGATCCCGGTATGCGTGGGCTACGAGATCAACGGCGAAGTGACGACCGATTTCCCGGTTACACATCTTCTTGAGAAGGCCAAACCGATCCTTAAGAAACTTCCGGGCTGGAAGACGGATATCCGCGGCATCCGCAAATACGAAGATCTTCCGGAAAACTGCCGGAATTATATCGAATTTATCGAGAGCCAGATCGGCTACCCGATCACAATGATCAGCAACGGTCCGGGCCGTGATGACATTATTTACCGCAATAAATAATATGAGAACCATACCGCAGTACAGCGTGCAGAAAATGTATCCGCGTACTGCGGTTTTTTTTCTGTCATATTCCGGCTGTGCGCTTCATATAATATAAAGCTGAGATAAAAGGAGGGAAGAAAAGATGCATCAGATCGACGAAGAAACGGCGGAAAAAATGATAACAACGGAAGAATATCTGAAACTCAGACAGGCGGCTCTGAATGAAAAAGCGTGGAACGGAGACCGCACGGAAGAACCGCCCTATGCCCTGAAACTTGCGGAACTGATCTGCGTCTGATCATTCACGGCCGGACCGTCTGTCGTCCGTGCCGTCTGCGGAATTGTCGTCGTCATGACGGCTGCCCAGCAGGCGGGCGACCAGGATATAGCCGTAGAGCAGAACAGGCACGAGGATCGTGGCTGCGACAGAAGCCCGGAATAATCCGGAAGCCAAAGGTGAATCCATCAGTGCGAATACAAGGGTTGCGATATACATGCAGGCAAGGAGCAGGGCGCCTGCCAGAGCCAAAATACGTTTTAATCTGTTCATTGTAAAATCTCCATCTAAGATCTGTCAGTTGTAATAGTTCAAGTATAACTGCAAAAAAACAGTTTACGGCAAGCGTGATTTGGTATATAATTATCTGCGGTGAAAGATAATAAGATAAAGGAGTAATATACAATGAGCGAAAAAGTTTATTAGAGCAGTGGCGTAAGATCGCCTATGACCAGACTCTTTCAAAAGACCAGCTGCAGAACTTCTGGGCGAATTATTTCCAGATCGAGAAGGAAATATATGAGCAGCTGCTGGATGATCCGGATACAGAAGTAAAAGGCACCGTAAAAGAACTGGCTGAAAAATACGGACAGAGCGTAATGACCATGACCGGATTCCTCGACGGGATCAACGACAGCCTCGTGACTGCAAATCCCATCGAGACGATGACGGAAGACACAGAGGTCAGCCTTGCATTTGATAAAGAAAAGCTTTATAAAAACATGGTCGATGCGAAAGCGGACTGGCTGTATGAACTTCCTCAGTGGGAGAAGATCTTTGACGAGGAGACGAGAAAACGTCTCTACAAAGAGCAGAAGGCTTCCGGTACGATCCGCAAGCCGAAGAAGATCGGAAGGAACGATCCCTGTCCGTGTGGAAGCGGAAAGAAATATAAGCATTGCTGCGGCAGAAACGCATAGTAAATGCAGATATATTTTTAATAACAGGTATATTAAGCATATTGTATTATCTGATACTTGTATTTTATTCCAGAAGACTGAGATCCACATTCGCAGTCTTCTGGGTGATCCTGGGCGGCGCACATCTGGTCATCGGATGCGCGCCGCTTCCGGTATACATGTATACTGTTCTGGGTGTCCTATGCACAGCCGGCTGGTGCATCTTCATTGTGATCGAAGTCCGGATCATAAAGGCCATGCTGTCCCGGTTCGACAGACGTGCGGATTATATTATCATCCTCGGCGTCGGGGAAAAAGATCACAGATTCACTGAAACGCCGCCTGGATAAAGGACTGGAATACCTGCAGCGTTTTCCGGACACAAAAGTGATCGTATCCGGCGGCCGGGGGCTCGGAGAGGACATTTCAGAAGCGGATGCGATGGCCAGCTACCTGACAGGATGGGATTCTTCCGGACCGTGTCATCAGAGAAGGAAGATCCACGTCCACACGGGAAAACCTGGCGTACAGCAGCAAGTTCCTGGATCCGGAGCACCAGAGCGTCGGGATCGTGACAAATGGTTTCCACATGTACAGGGCCGCGCTGATCGCCAGGCAGGAAGGTTACAGGCACATACATATGATCCCGGCAACATCCAATCCGGTTTTTCAGATCAATTATCTGGTGAGGGAGTTTTTGCCGTATTGTATCTCATGATCAAAATGTATATTCCGGGGAAAAAGCGGGCATAATGAATCTGAATCTGTAGAAAGAGGAGGTATTCATTATGCCGGAATTAAAATGTACGGTACAGACCTGTGTACACAACCAGCAGTTCCTCTGCGATCTTGACAAGATCCAGGTGGGCGGCCAGAATGCGAAAAATCCCCAGGAGACCTGCTGCGACAGCTTTTCAGGGAGAGAAAAGACGGAAGCTACAGCAATTCCGTAAGTTCCGGGCGTACCGCATCAGACTGTTCCACCATTGACTGCAAGGCGACAAACTGCATGTACAATGAGCAGTGCAAATGTCATGCAGGCAAGATCAGTGTGGAAGGCGGCAATGCCAGGACATGTGACGGCACAGAATGTGCGACATTCCAGTGCCACTGTGGATAAAGCATCATTTCAGTTGATGTGAAGTTGAAAGAATCATGAAAAAAGGCTCCGGCGGACACGCCGGGCTTTTTGACGGTTGACGCTTTCTTTACAAAAGAGGTATAATCTTACTATGTCTGATCCGGCTTATAAAGCCGGAAATATGTATGGAACAGAAGAGGAGAACAGATATGCCGATTCGGGTGCAGAATGATCTTCCGGTAAAGGAGATACTGGAACAGGAAAATATATTTGTGATGGATGAGTACAGGGCGGCCCATCAGGATATCCGGCCTCTGAGCATCGGACTTTTGAACCTGATGCCTTTAAAAGAGGATACGGAACTCCAGATCCTGCGATCCCTGTCCAATACGCCGATCCAGGTGGATGTGACCTTTGTGCGGATGACGAGCCACGTATCCAAAAATACGTCAACCAGCCACATATACAAGTTTTATGAACCGTTTGAGAGTATCCGTGAGAAGAAGTTCGACGGATTTATCATCACAGGAGCTCCCGTGGAGCAGATGCCTTTTGAGGAGGTGGACTACTGGGAAGAACTGAAGAAGATCATGGAATGGACAAAGACGAACGTAACGTCAACCCTTCATCTGTGCTGGGGCGCTCAGGCCGGGATTTATTATCATTACGGGATCAACAAGACAGACCTGCCGAAGAAGCTGTCCGGCGTGTACCGTCACCGGGTGCGCAACAGAAGGATCCCCCTTGTCCGTGGATTTGACGATATATTCATGGCGCCTCATTCCAGACATACGGAAGTGCCCCAGGACCTTCTGGAGGCGGATGAACGGATCACGATCCTTGCGGATTCCCGCCAGGCCGGCGTATTCCTCTGCATGGCGCAGGAAGGACGGCAGGTATTCGTTATGGGCCATCCGGAATATGACCGCATGACGCTGGATTCTGAATATAAGAGAGATATGGGCCGGGGGCTCAATCCGCAGATCCCGGAGAACTATTATCCGGATGACAACCCGGACAACAAGCCGCTGCTCATGTGGAGATCCCATGCAAACAACCTGTACACGAACTGGCTGAATTATTACGTATATCAGGCAACGCCGTACGACCTGTACGGGACGCCGAAATGAATCTTTCTTGACGGGCAGGACAGAAAACAGATATAATTGAGATATACTCAGATCATACATTTATTTGCAAGATGGAAGGAGAGAGCTGGATGTCACTAATCAACAAAGAAGTCAGTGATTTCAGGGTTCAG
>VOFE01001295.1_pt1 | contig 24001 bp, 41 predicted proteins | sample 5384071 | NCBI WGS metagenome assembly VOFE01 (sample SAMN12384724, study PRJNA508395) | human gut metagenome | isolation source: healthy gut D | host: Homo sapiens
CGCTCGTAAATTTCCTCTGCCGAAAAAACTCTTCCAGGACTCTTCATAAGGAGAAGCAGGATTTTGACCGATACGGACTGCATCTCCCTTGCATTTTTCAATCATATATTGAATATAGTCCCCTCTTGGATCACCGGTGACAAGCACCGACATTTTACAATTCTCTTTTGTCACTTCCCGAAGAAGAAGGTTCATGATAAAACTGTCTTCGTGCCAGAATCCTACCACTTGATTCCCATCAAAGATTCCATACCTTCCCACCTTATCCTCACAGTCTTCTCAAGACATTTTAGATACGTGTAGAAAAGACGGCTTAAAATCTTCCGGCTCACAGGTTTGGTATCCATAGTCCTTCCCCCTTTCCATCACATATTTTTGTGCAAGCAGATATCCTTTTTCCGCTTCCTCTGCCACTTTTTCTTCGCGGTAAAAATGTGCTGTCTGCACCGCCCCTTTCTGTAATTTTCATATAGCTTTCTGTCTGTTATTAGTTTCTTCATATTCTCTGCAAATGCATCCACAGACTCTTCACATAACAGTCCATTATATTTATCTCTCACAATATCATTGACTCCGTAAGCCTCTACCGCTGCTGCCGGAAGTCCTGCTGCCATCGCCTCTGCAAGCACGATTCCCTGTGTCTCTGAGCGGGAAGAAAAGAGGAAAAGATCACTGGCAAAGAGATAATTTTTCACTTCTTCGTTGGGAACGCCTCCGACAAAAATTACCGTATCCTGCAATCCGATCTTCTCACAATAATCCATCAGATTCTTCCGCTCTCCGCCTTCTCCTACAACCAGCAGGCGAAAGTTCTTTCCGCATTGGTCTTGAAATCTTCGAACCGCATCCATAAGAAAATAGAGATTCTTCTCCTTTTCTATTCTGGATACCGTACAGAAAATGGATTGCTTCCCCGCTCCATACTGCGTTCGAATCTTCTCGGACTCTTTCTCATCCCTCTCGAATGAATGGTCGGAAAGCCCGGTAGGAAGTGTCATGACCGGAACGTCTACTTCCTCTCTTCTCATATAACGTTCCATATCACGGGACGGTGCAAAGACAAAATCACAGCTTCCTGCATACGCTTTCATATACCATGTCACAATATGCTGACAGGTGTGATAGAGTTTCTTTTTTTCCCTTTTGTATCTCCATTAAGCTTTGCGAAAGGCCGGAGATAATGAATGTATTCTTCATATCTTGTATGCCATGTGAACACTAAGGGGATTCCATAACGTCTGCTGTATCGCTTTGCTACATTTCCCATAAGCATGGGCTGATGCACATGGATCAGGTCAAATTCCCTTCTTTCAAATTCCTGCCGGATGCACGGATCAAACATACCGGGAAAGACCATTCCATTGGAAAGTCTTCGCTTGTGTGAGCGATACCGAATTACGTCTTCCTCTTCCGGTTCTTCTTCTCCTTCATATTCCGGCGCGAAGATACATACTTCATGTCCCAACGCCCGGAGTCCTTTCGCGAGACGCTCTACCGAAAGCGGTACGCCTCCGATGAAAGGTTTATAGTTATTTGTCATCATTGCGATTTTCATGCTGTCTCACTCCTTCTCGTCTGCCTATGCAAGCACATTCCAAACTGCATCTCCGAAGAAATAACCGGCACCTACAAACACCAGATTCCATGTGAACACGCCCAGTAAAGGAGCTTACGGTATAAGTCCCAAAATTCAGGGACACCATGCCTGCCGGAATTGAGATCAGTGTCCGTACCATGGGGATTAACTTGCTGATAAAAACTCCATAGCCGCCTTTGCTTCGGATGAATTCCAGATTTTTTCTCAATCAGTTCTTTTTGTTTTGGAAATTTCTTTACATAAAATCGAAAGAACGGTTCCTTACCGAGTCTTCAAGAAAATACAAGATCCAACTGCCAAGAAGCCCTGCTGCGACGGACAGAAGCAACACTACAAGGAAATGTATCTGCCCTCTCGACGCCCAGATTCCTGCCAGCGGCATGATCACGCCTGCCGGAAATCCCGGAAGATTTAAGTATTCCAACAACACGATCAGAAAACAAAGAAAGCGCCGTATTGTGTAAAATATAAAGTAAGCTCTTGGATACTCATATGGTTTCCTCCTTTCGTTACTAATAATATACCCTTAATTTCTAAAGAGGCACCGCCGGAAAATCGAAAGATTTTCTAAAGAAAAAGCGTCGGAACCCTTTCGAATTCCGACGCCTTTCTTTCAATGGAGATTATTTTTTAAAATCAATGCCACAAATGTCACATCTTCAATCGCTTTCATACCGTGACCGCTTCCGTCTTCACAGAAGAATACATCTCCTGCCTCTGCAGGATCTCTGTGCCATTGTCCTCATAGATTCCTTTTCCGGACAACACATAATAGGTCTCCGTCTCACCGTGATGCTCATGGTGTCCCAATTCACATCCTGCCGGAATCGTCACCTGACTGAACATCTTACAGTGTTCTCAAGCTGATCTCCGCGATCAGCGCCTCTTTCAAAATGTAGCCGGCTCCGCCATTTACATGTTCTGCCTTCACAACTTCTCTTTCACCTGCTCTGGTCATCTCTTTGCTCCTCCTTTATTCTATCGATGATACATTCTTGCTAAAAGTATAGCATAACCTTCATCAAATACAAAGGGGAACCTTAATTTACAATGCGGTAATATTCTCTCGCAGTAACTGCATACACAATCCCATAGAAAACTGCGAAGACACCTACCGTCGCCAATGTGCATCCGGCAAAAGATGTGTATTTGTCATGTTAAATGCTTTCATAAGTTTTGTAATGATCGGAAATGCCATGGCAATATGAAGCCCTGCCATCAGCAGCGGTAAAAAGAATACCATCAATACCTGACTTCTTATGGAACGCTTTACTTCCCGCTTGCTCATTCCCACATTCTGCATGATCTGATAACGCTCTCTGTCATCATACCCTTCTGATATCTGTTTGTAATAGATGATCAATACGGTTGCCATAAGGAACAGTGCCCCCAGATAGATACCGATAAAGAACAATACTCCGTATAATTCAAAGAAGCTTGCCTTGCTGTCTTCCTTCGACTCTGTGATAATATCATGTTCCGTATCAAATGTTCCAAACTCACTGCCGATCCGTTCTTTGATGACTTTTCTTACTTCCTTACAGTCTTCTTCCTTTCCTCCATGTCAAGTCCGATCCGATATCTGAGACTCGTAATGCGCCGAATCCATTCCGGTTTCATCCCACTTGTCTTTAAACTTTCCTCCTGCACATAGGAAAGAACCTCTGACACATCCGTCAATTCCGGGAAAATGATACAGTAGGAGGGCATGGAGCCTTGAAACGTCTCTTCTCCCAGCGTACACTGCTTTTCTGCCTTTTTCACTCGATAGGTACGTTCTCCCAACGTAATAGCGTCCTCGTCATATCCTCTTTGCCGCCAAATACAAAACCTCCCCATCAGACAACGTCTCATTGGTCTTTTCAACATGGTTGTATTCACCCACAGATGCTATTGTAATGCTGTAAACGGAACTGATTTCATCCGGCGAGTAATTGCCCGATTCTCTTAAATCGAACTTCGTTCCTTCTTTTTCCCTATAACAGAACCATAGTGATATCGGAAATCTTTGCTTCGTGTAACCTGCGCTTTCTCACACTCCTCATTTACAATCTGATCAAGCATGTCATCCCACTCATCCGTACCTCCGACACTCTCAATAGCATAATCCAATGGAAAGCGGGTATTTAAAATATCCTCCATTCCCATATAGAGGCATACCGTTGTGGAAATCATCACAAGCACCATCGTACTTAAAATACAGATATTGGCAAGCCCCACCGCGTTTTGCTTCATCCGGTAAATCATGCCTGACACCGCAGTAAAATGCTTGGAATTATAATAAAACTTCTTGTTTTTCTTAAGATTTTCAAAAACGCCACACTGCCTGCCACAAAAGAGCGCATACGTGCCTAAGATTACCAGAACAACTGCTACAAAGAAGTTTGCCAGCAGCCTCCATCGGTGATTCTGTTGTCAGTGCAATATAATAGGCAACTGCAAGCGCCGCCACGCCGAAAATGGTCATCAGCCATTTCGTCTTAGGCTCTTTCTCTCCTTTTTTTCCGCCAAGCAGCAGCTCCATTGTATTGGAGAATTTAATCTGCAACAAATTATAGATCAAAGTCATGGAAAAGATCACTGCAAATAACACTACTGTCTTTCCGATGGAGCTTACAGATATTGAAAATTTAAATCCCACTTCAAAGTGCAGAATCTTTAAAAAGTCCGAGATAGGACAGTTTACTGAATACAATACCTGCTGCCAGTCCTCCTGCAATGGATACCACAGTTGTGATCAACGTCTCCATAAAAACATCTTTGCAATATGTCTCTTGCCCATCCCAAGCACATGGTAGACACCGATTTCCTTCTTTCTCCGTTTGATGAGAAAGCTGTTCGTATAGAAAAGAAAAATGGTGGCAAATACGATAATAACAGGTGATGCAAACTGCAAGATCTCCTGTACTCTTCTCCTAAAATGTCCGGGCTTTCATATAAGGCATCCATAATATAGTACATCATCACGGTAAGCATGGAAGTCAGCACATAAGGGAAGTATGTCTTCCGGTTATTTTTCAAATTGGTAAGTGCAAGCTTTGCAAAAATCCTCTAGCCAATCTTTTCACCCCCCTGTAGTAAGCGCTGTCAGCGTATCGGAGATCTTCTGGTACATCTGTTCATTGGTAAGATTTCCCCGATAGAGCTGATGGAACACTTCTCCGTCCTTGATAAACAATACCCTCTTGGCAGTGCTTGCGGCTTTCACACTATGAGTAACCATAAGAATCGTCTGCCCGTCCTGATTGATCGCGCCAAACAGGTTCAGAAGCTCATCCGAAGCTCTGGAATCTAACGCCCCTGTAGGCTCATCAGCAAGAATAAGCTGCGGTTTTGTCACAAGCGCTCTTGCTACTGCCGCACGCTGTTTTTGACCGCCGCTCACCTCATATGGAAACTTATTTAAAATCTCCGTGATTCCAAGTCTCTCTGCCACCGGCGTTAATCTTCTCTCCATTTCCTCATATGTCTTACCGGACAATACCAGCGGAAGGAAGATATTATCTTTGAGAGAAAACGTATCCAGAAGATGAAAGTCCTGAAACACGAACCCCAGATTCTGACGGCGGAAAGCCGCAATTTCTCTTTCTTTGACTCCACTTAGATCTCTTCCTTTCAAATAGACTTTTCCTCCGGTCGGTGTATCAAGCGCCGCCAGTATATTAAGAAGCGTAGTCTTTCCTGAACCAGACTCTCCCATAATAGCCACATACTCTCCTGCTCCACAGAAAAGTTCACATTATGAAGAGCTTCCACCTGATTCCTCCGAATCTGGTTGTATATATTTTCCTTACATTTTTTACTTCTAACAGTGTCATAATCGTCTCTTCCTTTCTTTCTCTGTCTTTCATTTACACTCTCATTATAGAAAAAGGGAAAAATGCCCTGCCATAGATTCAGGTTACATTTTCCTCCTGTTTCTTACATTTTTGTAAGGAATCAATCTTCCGTGTGCAAAGATTTCCTCCGAAATGCCAAGTACACCTTCGTTCCTTTTCTACTTCTGACTTGATAGCAATTCCATGTCCCAGCTTATCCATGATCGTCTTACATAGATAAAGCCCGATTCCCGTAGATTTCTTGTCTGTCCGTCCGTTATAGCCTGTAAATCCTTTTTCAAAGACACGCGGAAGGTCTTCTTCATAAATTCCGATTCCCGTATCTTGGATCACCAGTTTTCCTTCTTCCATATAAATAGAAATACTGCCTGCCCGGGTATATTTCAGCGCATTGGACAAAATCTGTTCCAATACAAAGACCAGCCATTTCTCATCTGTTAAAACACGGGTTTGCACCGGTTCATATACAAGTCTTATCTTTCTTGCGATAAACATCTTTGAATATTTTCGAACCGCCTGTCGGATCAGATCATCCAATTCATATTCCCCAAAGGACAGATCCCCGGACATATCCTCCATGCGCAGATACGTCAATACCATTTCTACATACTGCTCAATCTTAAATAATTCAAGCTTCATGTCCTGAACATAGAGATTACTCTCCGGCTCCCCGTCTTCACTGGTCTGAAGAAGCACATTCATGGCTGCAATCGGAGTCTTGATCTGATGAACCCACATACTGTAATAATCAACCATGTCCTGATGATCCATCGTCATCTTTGTCTCAAGCTCCGCGCACTGTTCGTGCAGATGCTTCACCAGATGCTGATAATCATTTTCTATCATTCCCATTGCATCCGGAAGCACACAGGTGCCCGCTGACAGCGTCTGGTCCGCCTGCTCAAGAAACTGATGCTGTCTCCGGAACCTGAGAAATCCTGTAACCGCATACACAACCAGCCACAGAAGTGACAAAAGCATGGCATAATTTACTGCATCATTTCGAATATTATAAAGACTGAACACCACCTGAAAGATTCCAAGGAACCCTATATACATACAGATGGCCCGGATATGCTCCTTTAAATATGCTTTTATAAGTTTCATAGCTCCACCATATATCCAATCCCTTTTTCGTGCGGATCACATCTTTCATCCCAAGTTCATCCAGCTTCTTTCGAAGTCTTGTCACATTCACCGTGAGCGTATTGTCATCAATAAATGCATCGCTGTCCCACAGATGTTCTATAATCCGGTCTCTGCTTACAATCTTTCCCGCATTTTCTAAAAGTATCTTCAAAATCTGGAATTCATTTTTCGTAAGATTTGCTTTTTGATTTTGAAATGTTAAAACTGCGTCATTCAAATTCAAAACTGCTCCGTGATATTCTATAAGATTGGATGATGTTCCGAAAGAATATGACCTTCGCAAAAGTGCCTGAACTTTGGCAGTTACCACATTTAAGTCAAACGGCTTCTCGATAAACTCATCTCCGCCCATGTTCATTGCCATCACGATATTCATGTTGTCATCCAAAGAAGACAAAAAGATAATCGGCACCTGTGAAACCTGACGAATCTGCTGGCACCAATAAAATCCATTAAAAACGGCAGACCGATATCTAAAATCACGAGCTGAGGATCCACTGCTCCAAAACGTTCCATTACGTTTTTAAAATCCTCCACATAGTCCGCCTCATAATCCCACTTTCTAAGATGCGCTGCCAGAGCACTTGCAATCGTAAGATCATCCTCTACAATTAAAATCCGATACATCTTCCGGTCATCTCCTTTTCAAGCCTTCTTTATTCATCGTATACAAGCAGACCGTATTTGTCAATAAAGTTACAGGCAACTTTTTGTCTCTTTTCACATATGATACAAATAACAAACATAACAAACGAGGTACTCCCTTTTATGAATACCGTTCATTTTCATCACCAACAAGATACCCCGGACAAAGGACGTCTGAAGATCCAGATCACCTCCAAGACAACTTCCAGACCGGTGGAAGATGCATCTGTCTCCATCTCTTATACCGGTGTCCCTGACAACACACTGGAGCAGATCACAACGGACAGCTCCGGTCAGACAGATACCATCGATCTTGCAGCTCCGCCTCTGGATTACAGCCTCAACCCTGATAACGAGACTCAGCCTTATTCGGAATATACTTTACAGGTAACTGCCAAATGCTTTCAGCCGGTGAGCATTGCAGGCACTGAGATTCTGGCAGATGTAACCGCAATCCAGAACATCCGTCTTCAACCGCTTGCCGAAAGCTCTCCTTCGGAAAATGTCTTTGTCATCCCTGCGCATACACTCTATGGTGACTATCCGCCAAAGATTCCGGAAGCTGAAATCAAATCAACCACTGAGACAGGAGAAATCGTACTGAGCCGCGTCGTTGTACCTGAATATATTATTGTCCATGATGGAAGTCCCAGAGACAGCACTGCACAAAATTATTATGTCAAGTATAAAGACTATATTAAAAATGTTGCGTCCAGCGAAATCTATGCCACATGGAATTCCAATGCCATACGCGCAAATGTGCTTGCGATCATGTCCTTCACACTGAATCGTGTCTACACGGAGTGGTACCGAAATAAGGGTTATGATTTCACCATCACTTCTTCTACGGCATTCGATCACAAGTGGATTCCGGAGCGGAACGTCTATGACACCATTTCTGCCATTGTGGACGAATTATTTGCCGACTATCTGTCAAGACCAAATGTGCGACAGCCGATTCTCACACAATATTGTGACGGAAGGCGGGTACAGTGTCCGAACTGGTTAACACAGTGGGGCAGCCAGTCTCTCGCAGAACAGGGTTATTCTGCCATTGAGATTCTCCGTTATTATTACGGAGATGATATGTACATCAACACGGCGGAAGCCATCTCCGGCATTCCTTCTTCATGGCCCGGTCAGGATCTGACCATAGGCTCCACCGGAAGCAAAGTCCGGCAGGTACAGGAACAACTCAATGTCATCGCAGGCGCTTATCCTGCCCTCCCTAAAATTGCCGTCGACGGTATCTACGGACCGGCAACAGAAGCTTCCGTCAAGAAATTCCAGTCCATCTTCGGACTGCCTTCAACCGGCGTGATCGATTATCCCACATGGTATAAAATCTCTGAAATCTATGTCGGTGTCTCGCGAATTGCAGAGCTTAACTGACAAAATAAACACAAAAAAACGGCAGCCTTAACTGCCGTTGCCCATAAGAAAGTTTTGATATAAGGGTACGGTATCACTCAGTAAAATAGGTGACCCCGTACCCCAAACTTACAGTCTAATGGTATCATTTCCCCTTCTGCCATTTCCATTTTATTTTAATGTATATCTTTCTTCGTGTATTTCAAATAAGCAATCAGGATTCCACCAATTCCTATAACTGCACCGATGGCAACCAATACTCCGTCCAGGCTTCCATTTGACATGATGTCGGCACCCTCACAATATCCAAACGGTGTTATGTACTTCAAAAACTCAGCCACATCAGCAATGTTTGCAATCAGGTTTAAGAAATACATCATTGCAGCAATACCAAGTCCTACACCCGCACTGCCGTTGCGAAGAAACGCCGAAATACCAAAACAAATTCCGGCAAGCTCAAGATGCAGCAGATAATAAGCAAGATGTAAGAGACTGATTTCTTTCCATGGAATCACCTCACCTACAGCGGCTATGGATCCAATCGAAACAGCATAGATAATAAGATTCATAGCTGTGATTTGAATCAGTACAGCAATCAACTTTTCCGTAATAATCCTTTTTGCGGCTGACAGGATGCGTCAGCAAAAAAATTCCGCAGTTTTATCTTTTTCTTCTTTACTGAGAATGCCTACTGCACAAAGTGACGCATAAAACGCACCGCCGAGACCTAGAATGTTACCGCATTCAACAGCATAAAATCCTATGAGCGTTCCAAAATTCAAACGATCCATACCGAACGCCTCAGTAAAAGAGCCCATAGAAGCAAACATATCGCTGACGCTGTCCATCTGTCCTTTCATTTCCGGAAACAGAAAATACAGATTGCAAGAAGAAATCCAACAGAGACCGTCCATACTATAAATGAAGTTTTTCCTTGCCTTAGTTCGTGTTTTACAAGCGTCATACCGTCTCACCGTCCTCTTCATAATAATGCAGGAATATTTCTTCAAGATCCGGCTCCGTAACCGTAAGGTCATCAACCTGACCTGAAGCCAGTGTACGCAGTAAGCTCCCCATATCTCCGCTGTAAAGAAAACTGATACCGTCTTCGCCAGCCTTCCTATCCCGAACCCCACTCAGGTTCTCTAAATGAATACTACCGTGAACCGTAATGCGTTTTGCACTTGTTTTCGAGAGGTCATCTACACTGCCCTGCGCAATGATCCGACCGTCACGGATAATCGCTGCGCGTGTGCAATTACGCTGAATTTCCGAAAGAACATGACTGGATAAAAAAATTGTTGTGCCTTCTCTATTCCTCTCCGCAGAATATCAAAAAACTTTTTTGCATTAGCGGATCAAGTCCACCTGTCGGTTCGTCCAACACAAGCAGTTCCGGCCGATGCTGTAAAGCGCAGACAATGGCAACCTTCTTTCTGTTGCCGAAAGACAGATCATCAATTTTTCGGGCTGTATCAAGCTGCAGACGCTCGCAGAGCCGTTTCGATTCAGCCGAACAATCCACTTTCCGCAAATCAGCAGACAGCCTCAGTATATCTTTCACTTTCATTCCCTGATAAAATAATGCTTCCGAGGGCAGATATCCGATATTTTGTAAAATAGCTTCTCTTTCTTTTGTTACATCTTTCCCGAATATCATTGCGTCACCTGACGTAGGTGCAATCAATCAAGCACTGTTCGGATTGTCGTAGATTTTCCAGCGCCGTTCGGGCCAATGAAGCCAAAGAATTCCCCATGTGTTACTGTCAGGTCAAGCTCCTTGATACCTCTTACCTTACCGTAGTATTTCGTAAGCTTTGTTGTTTTCATAACCTCCATATCCCATCACTCCTTCCGAAGACAGATGCTCTTCCAAAATTCACTTTGTATCAATCAAGCTACCCTGCCTGCATTTTATTTTTTCCTTACATTTTGTTCCAATTCTACACCGTAGCGGACAATAATTGCAAACAAGATTAAACAAATGCCCTGTGATATTTTTCTGCAAATGTCATTTCACGATCTCCTTATAATGATACTGCAAGTATAAAAACTGTATTTTGCCTTACAAGAGTGTAATCCTTTTTGGAAGATAATATTCTTAATTTCAGTATAACATAGATCTTCTAACAATACACACACGAACCGTTGAGTGGGTTACAAACGATTCGTTGAGATGTAACATCATTTATGTTTTCTTGTGTATATTACTTTTCTTTAGATATCAGTTTAATAATCGGCTCTATATATTTCTTATCAGAAATATCGTATGAATGTGAAATCATTTTCAGCATTTTAATATCGTCTTCGGTTTTATCCTTTTTGCACCAACCATTTTTTGAAACATTTTCATCATCAGCTTTGAGCCTGCTGACATTTTTCATAGTTAAAACCGCCAGGGCAATAAAACACATGAACCTTTTCCCGTTCCGCTTCGCTGAAATTGCCAAGCAAAAAAGGAGTGATTTGCGGTCTCTCGAAAGGACTTCCGCCCGTACAGAAAGCAATCAATATTTTATCCGACCATTTATCTATATTAGACTTGAACCACGATATTTTGCTGATCCTGCCTGCACACGCCCAACCGCCAAAAACAATAGCATCATATCTATCAAATTCTTGCTTTTTAACGTTTCTGAGTTCAAAACAATCTGCACCTGTCGCTTTCAGATATCCATTCCGCATATTTCCTCGTAAAACCTGTTTGGGAATGATAAATTACTGCTGTTTTCATCGTTTTAATCCTCCTTCTTAAAACATCATTGACAAATGCCTGATGTGCCTGTTCCTGCTGTAAAAAAATCTCTTCAATCGGTATTCCCGGTGAGGATACCGAAAAAAATCGTACCAAGACCAATCGTGTAGATTAACATATTCAAATGAAGATGTCTTGCGGTCTCGACATTAATATCCAAATCTTCTGCAATCGCTTGTGCTATCTGCGGATTTGTTTCCATTTCATATATGTCTTTCAGTGAGGAAATGTTTGTGCGTTTCTGCAAAATAAAGATTTTCAGAATGTGAGCCTCTTCTTTCGCAAGCTGAATATATGCTCTTCCTGTACTGCGAAACAGATCATTTTTATCAATATGAGAAACAATGTACTCCTGAATAAAATCTCTTGCTTTATGACCGACCTCTTCGCGAAGTCCGTCCATATTTTTGCAGTAACTGTAAATAGGCTGTACCGAACACCCCAGCTCGTCTGCAATATTTTTGACCAAGACCTGTTCCATACCTCTTTGACGGGCAATTTTAAAAGCAGCATCTACGACCATATTTTTTGTTATTCGTTGCTTTGGCATTTTGTAACCTCCTTGCAATCCATTTATATAATCTCTTTGTATAAATTATTTATATAAGTTGTTTATATAATATGGATTATACTTTTACATATAAGAAATGTCAATACAATCAGAAGAACTCCGATTGCAACTATTCGATTATATTTCTTTATTACTCAAAAAAGACACCAAGGAAAGTAGAAAAAAATACTTTTCTTGATGTCTTTCATGATGTAGTGTTCACATTGAACTTTCGTTTTGCTTTTTATTAAAAGAATACTCTGCGGATATCATTGAACATAACGACTACCATCAATAACATGAGAAGTGCGATACCCACCATGTGAACATATGCCTCTTTCTCCGGCGGAATCCTCTTCTTTCTCACCGCCTCAACGAAGAGGAACACCAGTCTGCCTCCATCCAACGCCGGAAGCGGAAGCAAGTTCATAACGCCCAGGTTGGCGGATATCAAAATGCCGATATAGAGAAGCTGTGCAAATACAATCTTCGCTCCATATGCTTTGCTCTGTTGATAGGAATCATCTACTACATCTACGATTCCTACCGGACCGGACAGCTGATCAAAACCAATCTGACCTGTCACAAGCATCTTCAAACTGTCAATCGTCACTTCAATCCAATACTTTACTTCATAGAGACCGTATTGAAGGCTTTCAAAAACTGTCGCTTTCTCATTCGGTGTTGCACCGATACCGAATTTATAGTAACCAAGGGAATCGTCAAACTGAGGCGTCAGAACAACACCTCTTTCCACTCCGTCCCTTAAAAATGTAATTTCCGTTGTCTCTCCCTGATGGAACTGATTATAGGAAGAAATCTCGCGGAAAATGTGTACCTTCTCACCACCGATACCGGTAATCACATCTCCCTCTTTTAATCCTGCCTCAGCCGCCGGGAATCCTTGTTCCACCGCCCCGACCACAGGTTTGTCAATACCGATCATCAAAATTAAGACCACAGCTGCCACAAACGCAAGAATAAAGTTAAACACCGGCCCAGCCGCGATCACACTGATTCGTGCCCACACCGATTTATTATTAAAATTTCCCGGCGCATCGGTTGCCTCTTCATCCTCACCCATCATGCACAAGCCGCCGATCGGCAGCAATTTAATACAATATTTTGTTCCCTTATATTCTTTGGCAAAAGATTCGGTCCCATGTGTTCCAAGCTCTGCGATAATCGCACCATCAACATACTGTACCATCGAATGAATAATACTCTGTGGCTGTACTACAACCTGCACCCGATCCACATCTACATCAAATAACCATTTGGCTTCGATGACTTCAAGACCTTTGTTGACCATTGTAGAGGAATCAATTGTGATCTTGCGCCCCATTGTCCAGTTCGGATGATTCAGCGTATCCTCCACCTTGATTTCCATCAGTTCTTCTGATTTTTTACCACGGAACGGACCACCGGATGCGGTCAGAAGAATCTTATGAACTGCCCCGTGACGATTGCCCTGTAATGACTGGAAAATGGCGCTATGCTCACTGTCTACCGGAAGAATGGAAACGCCCATTTTCTTTGCAAGCGGTATAATAATATGCCCTGCCGTAACTAAAGTCTCTTTATTGGCAAGCGCAATATCTTTTCCTGCCTTGATTGCTTCAATTGTAGGACGGATACCGATCATACCGACAACCGCTGTCACAAGAATCTCTGTATCATTCATGGTTGCGACTTCCAGAAGTCCATCCATGCCTGCCACGATCTGCGTGTCCGTATCTGCTACATTCACACGTAATTCCTCTGCTTTTCTTCTGACCATACAGCCACGATCTGCGGATGGAATTCACGGATCTGTTCTTCCAGCATCTTAATATTACTTCCGGCTGCCAGTCCAAGCACTTCAATATCGCCGTTCTCTCTGACCACTTCCAGCGTCTGTGTCCCGATAGAACCAGTAGAACCTAAAATTGCAATTTTTTTCATATGAACCTCCTACAATCTGCCTGCAAGAAATATTGCAAGATAATAAATGATCGGCGCCGTAAAGATAACACTGTCAAATCTGTCAAGAATTCCGCCGTGTCCCGGAATCAGTTTTCCATAATCTTTGATATCATGATTCCGCTTGATCGCAGATGCCGCAAGGTCACCGATCTGTGAAATCATTCCTCCGACTCCACAGATAATTGCATACTGTCCAGGATTCACACTTGCTCCCGTAATCTTATTTGCCGCAAATGCAAAGATTGCTCCGAGAAGAGCTGCTCCCACAATACCGCCGATTCCACCTTCTACAGATTTCTTTGGGCTTAACTTCGGTGCCATCTTATGCTTTCCAAGAAGCATACCTACGCAGTACGCGCAAGTGTCGCATCCCCAGGAACTCAAAAAGATAAGCCATACTGCAACAGCTCCGTCATCCAGAATTCTTGTCTGGTATACATAAGACAGCATCACTGCAACATAAAATACACCAAAGAATACCGTCATCACCTGCTCTGCTTTAAATACCGGAAATGAGAATACATATACCGCCATCAGTACGACCAGAAATACAATTGTAAGAAATGTCACATACTGCATCTGTCCGGTATATAAGATTCCGTAATATACAACGACTGCCAGATAACCGGTAAAGCCTAATATCTTGCTCTGCACATCCACAACTTTATAAAGTTCCGACAATCCGATCAGACTGATCAGTGCCAGAAAACCGAACAACAATCCGCCACCGGTTCCAACTGTTGCTATTAAGATAATGACCAGAACAATCCCACTTAATAATCTTGTCTTAAACATTCTGTTCTTCTTCCTCCTTCACACCGCCGTAACGTCTGTCGCGATGATTATACTGTTCAATCGCCTTTTCCAGTTCTTCTTTTTCTGAAATCCGGCCATGCCACATCTGTGAAATAAAATTCTGTATAAGCCATCTGCCATAACAGAAAATTGGAAAGTCTGAGTTCACCGCTTGTGCGGATCATCAGATCAGGATCCGGAATTCCCTTTGTATCCAGATATTGTTCAAATGTCTGTTCTTCAATCTCATCCGGATTCACTTTTCCATCTATACAATCCTTTGCAAGCTTCCGGATTGCACGGACCATCTCATCACGGCTTCCATAATTGATCGCGATCTGGAAATTCAGACCGCCATTATTCTTCGTTGCCTCTTCCAGTTCCAGAATTCTCTTCTGAATATCTTCATCCAGTCTGGTGATATCTCCAATCACACGAACCTTCATATCATTCTTTGCTGCTGTCTTCAGACATGTCTTCATATAATTACGTAAAAGCTTCATCAATGCATTGACTTCATCATCCGGACGGTTCCAGTTTTCTGTAGAAAACGCATATACAGTGAGGTACTTAATCCCCATTCTCCAGGCCTCTTCACAGATACGCTCTACATTCTTACTGCCCTGTGCGTGACCATAATTCCGGGGCATTCCCTTGGCCTTAGCCCAACGGCCATTTCCATCCAATATGATTGCAACATGCTTTGGTACATTCATATGATTATTTCCTCCTACTAACACATTCGAACTTATGTAATCGCAAAACTTTTTCAGTGCTCTTCAGTCATACAAGAACAGAGGGGACAGTTCCAGATTCTCTGGATCTTATCCCCTTCTTATTCTATCCCATTTTATCTGCTGCAGATCTTATACTGTCATAACCTCTTTTGATTTTGCTTCTACTGCTTTATCAATTTCTTTGATGAATTTATCTGTCAGTTTCTGCAGATCATCTTCCATGTCCTTGATCTCATCTTCTGAGACATCTGTTCCTTTTAATTTCTTAGCTGCATCAATTCCGTCACGACGGATGTTACGGATTGCAACTTTTGCAGCTTCCCCTTTCTTCTTAACATCCTTGACAAGCTCTTTACGGCGTTCCTCTGTAAGTTCCGGGAAAAGAAGACGTACAGTTGTTCCGTCATTGGTAGGATTGATTCCGAGATCAGAAGTCATAATTGCTTTCTCGATCTCTCTTACCATGCTTTTTCTCCCATGGCTGGATCTGGATCATACGCGCTTCCGGTACAGATACGTTAGCCACCTGCTGGATTGGTGTCGGTGTTCCATAATAGTCTACTACAATTTTATTTAACACATTTGGATGCGCACGTCCTGCACGGATTGCTGAAAGTTCTCCGTCCAGATTTCCAATTGTTTTTTTCATCTTTTCCTCAAATGTTTTTATTCTTTCATTCATAGCGTGATCTCCTTTTATCGCAATAATCCATAATAATACTTATACTGTTACTTTCGTTCCTGTAAATGTTCCTGTCATTGTCTCTACAATGCTGTTCTCTTCATTCAATCCGAACACCAGCATCGGCATCTTATTCTCCAGACACATGATAGATGCTGTAAGATCGACTGCCATTAATTTCTTATCAATGATCTCCTGAATGGAAATCTCGTCATATTTCTTCGCTTCCGGATTCAGCTTCGGATCACTGTCATAAATACCGTCAACAGCTTTTGCAAGAAGGATTGCTTCTGCTTCGATCTCAATTGCTCTTAAAACCGCACCAGTATCTGTGGAGAAGTAAGGATGTCCTGTACCGCCTGCAAAGAACACAACTTTTCCTTCATTCAGTGCTTCTACTGCTGCATCTTTAGAAAATAAAGTAGTAAATGCACCGCATACGAACGGTGTAAATACTTCTGTCTTCATTCCCATATCCCATTCCTGAATTCCATTTCGATATACATTGACAAATACAAGCGGAATAAAAGAGACTCCACACATTTCAGATATATATCTACATAATTCGTAATAGCGGCAACATTTTCAGATACAAACAAAACGGTCATTTATTTTCCGGCAAAAAACACAATTGCTCCGGTCACCACTGCATAGATCACACCAATCCATGTTCCACTTCGGAATCCGGTACGAATCCTGTCCGCTTTCCCTGCTCCCATATTCTGTGCACAGTAAGTCGCCATCGTTGTTCCCAGCGCCACATACGCCTGATTAAAGATCTGTTCAATCTTACTGGCAGCGGAAAAGCCTGCCACTGCAACAGAGCCCAGCATATTGAGCGCCGACTGCACGACAATGGTTCCGATTGCGGTAATTGAATATTGGAACGCCATTGGAACTCCTATTTTCATCTGCCATTTTGCAAGATCCCGGTTCATGCTCCAATCTTCTCTGTGAAGATGCAGTTCCGGGACTTTTTTTGCAATATACCAGAGGCATAAAAGACCGGAGATTCCCTGAGAAATCACAGTTGCATAAGCAGCGCCTGCTGCTCCCATGTGAAATACAATAATAAACACCAGATCCAGAACAATATTTAAAAGTGCGGCAAGAATCAGAAAGTATAGCGGTCTTTTACTGTCGCCAAGCGCTCTCAACACACTGGCAAGCAGGTTATATAACACCTGTGCCGCAATTCTCCGCAGATTACCATAATATATCCATATGCCTGATCATACATATCTGCCGGTGTATTCATCCAGTGCAGGATATGTCTCATCATTGCCATACTACCCACCGTCATCAAAAGAAATTGTTGCAGATAAAATTGCCGCCGAAGCAACCGACTGTCTCATAGCCTTCATATTTCCCGCACCATAATGCTGGGCTGTCACAACCGTAAACCCTGCAGTCAAGCCCATCAGAAACCCCAGAATCAGAAACATTAATGTTCCGCAGGAGCCGACCGCAGCCAGCGCCGCATTTCCGACGAATTTACCGACGATAATCGTATCTGCCAGATTATATATCTGCTGAAACATATTTCCGATAAAGATCGGAATTGTAAAAATTCAAAATAATTTTGCCGGGAATTCCGCTGTCATGTCTCTTTCCATTGTATACCTCCCTTATAAAAAACTTTTTCATTATCTCATTTCCCTCTTCAAATGTCCAGAAAAAAAAAAAAAGCTTCCAGAAGATTTTTCTGTATTCTGAAAGCTTTCTATTATATATGTGCTCTTAAAGCTACTTATTCCTCTGCGGATTCCCGTCACTACCCTCTGACTTCTTTTTTCCTTATCATTACATGGACTGTTCCAATCACCAGTCCGAGAAGTGCCGGACATACCCAGCCAAATCCAAGATCCGCAAACGGAAGAATTGACTTTGCTGTCTCCACAAATGTTCCTAAGTGAAGGAACTTCTGCGCCGCCTCTGGAAGCGCATTTACAAAATCTACCACTGAAGCAACCGCTGTAAACCCTGTCACCCAGCGATACATTACGGCATCATTTCCGAAGCATTTTCCAAAAATAGTCAATAAAATCAACGTAATCGCAAGTGGATAAAGGAACATTAACACCGGAACGGAATATGCAATAATGGAATTCAGTCCCAGATTCGCAATCACAAATGAAATGACGCAAAAGCCCACTGCCCATACTTTATAAGAAGGACCCTTCGGAACCATTTCCTCAAAGGTCTCTCTCCGCAGCTTGTGATCAGACCTACGGCAGTTTTTAAACATGCAAGCGTAACGGTTGCCGCAAGGATCAATGCACCTGCCGCTCCAAAATAATGCTCTGCAATTCCCGCAAGCGCCACGCCTCCATTTTCCGATACTCCGATCACCGCACGGCTCTGCGCTCCGACTAACGTTACAAGAAGATAAATTGCCGCCATCAAAAGAGAACTGAAGATTCCCGCTTTTACTGTATTTTTCGCTGTATGCTCCGGCTCTTCCACGCCAAGCCCGCGGATAACATTTACTACAATAATCCCAAAAGCAAAGGCTTTGCAAGTGCGTCCATCGTATTGTACCCTTCTAAAACACCGGTAAAAAACGCACCGGATGCATAAGCTCCTTCTGCTTCCATCATCGGACTTCTCCCATCGGTGAGATCAGCGCCCGCACAACAAGAATTGCCAGAAAACACAAGAATAATGGATTTAATACTTTACCGATCAGACAAGGATTTCTCCCGGACGCAGCGAGAAAAATAACACTGCCGCAAAAAACAAAAGCGAGAACACTGCCAACGCCATTGTATAATTTTCTTTCGGTATCATCTGCTCAAGACCACAGAGAAGGCAACCGTTGCACATCTCGGAATTGCAAAAGATGGTCCGATGGTCAAATACAGCATCGATGTAAAGAAAATACCGTAATGCCTGCCCACCTGACTGCTCACTTCTAATAATCCATTTTTTCTGCTCACACCAAGAGCTACAACACCAAGGAGCGGAAGACCTACTCCCGTAATAAAGGAATCCGGCGACTGCCTGCCCATCTGATTTCCTGCCATCTGCCCCATCGATGCCGGAAAGATCAGATTCCCTGCCCAAAAAACATGCCGAACAGCATACTTGCCACAAAAATCGTTTCTTTGAATGTTAAATTCTTTTTCATTTCCCCAACTTATACCTTTCATTTTCATCCTGCTTCTCCAAAGCATGCTTAACCATTTTATCACGTTACATTCATAAATTCCAGTATGAAATGCCCTCAAAGCAACGATTTTTATTTTTCTTCTCCTTTCACCCACAAAGGTCACTTCTGCGCCTCCGGTTTCTTCGAATTTCCAAGTTCCAGAAATCCTCCTGTGACTCAAAAACGTTTTACGATCGCAAGCCCCAGTCCCTGATGACTTCTGTCATGCCGGCTCTTGTCTCCACGATAAAATTCTTCTGTGGCAAATTCCATATCTTCTTTTAAAAATCCTTGTCCATAATCAGATACCTTTGCACATAGATACGAACAACCTTCTCTTATGCCTTCCGACATCTTAATATCAATCCCCTGCTCAAGCTCCGTGTATTCTAATGCATTCGCAAGCACATTGCTCCATGCACGCCTCATCTGCTCTATGTTCACCTGCATGACAAGATCAGATTTGCAGCACCGGATCATGAAAGGCATATTTTTAGATGAAGCCATTTGCTCCGCTACTATTTTCAACTGCTCTTGAAGCTTCTCACTGCTGATACAGATATCCTGCTCCGCGACTTCCTGATCGCACAGCAGAAGCCTCATCTTATCCAGATACCTTTCCACCTCTTTTGTGTATTCCACAATCTGCCTTTGGCTCTTCCGACGCTTTGCACGACTTGATTTCCTTTTCCATGTGACGTGTATCTTCTCTCAATCGTTCTAAGTCCTCTTCGGACAGCTCAGCATTTCCCTTAATGATTGTCAGCGGTGTCTTAATATCGTGTACCAGAGCCTGCATCTTTCTTCTTTGTTCGCTTTCCATATCCCACTGCTTCTTCAAAGACTCCTGAAGCGCTTCTTTCATACGCCCAAGGGAGCAGAGTACACCGTTCATTTCTTTTACATCCGACGTCCCTACTTCAAACTCAGATCATTTTCTGAAATCTTCCGGGTTACTTCATTTTACCTGTTCCAGACGCGCCTGCAATCCTCTTGCAAATCGCCTTGCCAGAAGCACTGCTTGCAAAAGGAAAGCAAAAAGCATAACAAGCGGAAGCAAAAGCTCCAGATTAGGTAAAATATGATTCAAAGGCTCCAACACATAACGCATCCGCAAATGATATTTCACAATACAGACTTCCTGATTGGGGCGCAAAATAAATCGGTAATATCCTTCCTGCGAAGACATATCCTTCTTCTGATATCCTTGCCACACCTGTGACTGCTTCTTTTGTTCTATCGTCCCATACAGCCAGTTTCCGTCCTCTGTGTATACACCATACTCACATCCTCCCGGAAATTCAATCTCATTTACATTCTCTGCCATGCGGATATCTTCCGTATGATCGTTAAGCCATTGTTCCGCATAGTTCGCCGGAAGTACCTGACCTGTCATTGACAGGAGTACAAGTACGATATATGCGCCGATAAATATCAATCCGGTATTGATGCAAAAATATAACGATGTATTTTAAAAACATACCGGTCAACGTTTTCTCTCTTACTCTGCCTTCCATCGATACCCAATCCCCCATACCGTTTCAATCGGTTCCAAACCGTATTTCTTGCATTTTGCACGGATATTTTTTACATGTTCGGTAATGGTGGAGACATCACTCTCTCCATCGTACCCGTATACAGCCTCATAGATCCGCTCCTTGAAAAGACCTGCCCTGAATTTACTGCCAGATATTCGCAGATTGCATATTCACTCTTTGTCATGGGGATCTCTGTTTCCTGATAAAACATTTTCTTAGCCTGAATCTGAAACCGGACTCCACCTGCTTCCAAGAAATGTTTTCGTTCTCTTTTTCTCTCCGAAGATGTGCCGCAACTCTCGCCCGAAGTTCACCGATTCCAAACGGTTTCGTAATATAATCGTCCCTCCTGCTCCCAGTCCCTTCATAAGATCTCTTTCTTCACTTTTAGCAGTCAAAAATAAAATCGGACAATCCACTCTGTCCCGAAGTTCTCTGCAAAGTGAAAAACCATCCATCCCGGGCATCATCACATCTAAAATAATCATCTGATACCACTCTAGATTCTGTTCAAGCACTGCCTTTGAATTTTCGATTGTGTCCACCTGATATCCTTCATGTTCCAGACTTCTTCTTACTAATTCCAAGATGCCCCTGTCGTCATCCACAACTAATATATGAATCCTTGTATTCTCTGCCATTTCACACATTCTCTCCTATTCTGCCTGCAAAGAAGCCGATGCCAGTTCTCCTCGATATTGAAACCATAGAGAAATTATGGCACAAACACCGATACTTATCAATCCATAGATTCCCCATTCGAAGTCTGCGCCCAGACCGAGAAAGCTTTTTAGAATCTCTGCTGAAAGCCGGATGCTCCATGAGCATGGAATAAACTGCCAGATTCCTTCTCCAAGCCCTGTTATAAGAAGCGCCGCTAATACAGACTGGATCACACCGATTCCCATAGACACAGACTGAGAAAACCGCACATTCAAAAACAGATGGATCGGGTATTGTATCAGGCTTCCAAGCCATAACCCTGCTGCCATCTCCATATAGAATCTACCGGGAAGGGCTGCATTTTCCAAAAGATACGTTGCTCCCAGCGCAAAGGAACCGATGCCGATCAGAACTGCCATTCCTCCTGCTATCTGAAGCACCAGACACTTTGCCCAAAAGGAGCAAAGCCAGCCTGCACTCCTCCTAAAAAAGTCTGGAAATGATTTCCTTCCTCCAACGCTGTCTGACATGCACAGATAAGACTGACAATAAAAGGAAAGGCAAGTCCCGTCAGCTGAGTAAACGTCGATAGCGATATAATTGTCTCCGCCCCGGAAGCACGATAATAAAGAAGCAGCACCATGCTGCCAGCCAGCGGAATCCCTATATGAAGCGCCGGAATGATCGTGTGTTTCGTCTTATAACACTCTCCCATACATAGTCTTATGAATCGTCTCATACCCTCTTCATCCTTCTTTCATAATAGATTCTTCCAATTCCCCACAGAAGAAGGAACCAGATCACAGACGCCGCCATTCCGATCGGAATACTGGAGCCATCCAGAAGCCTCGGCGCAAACATCATTTCCCCAGACTGCGCCGGAAGTCCATTGGGAAGGATTCCCAGCACCGGGCACATCATTCTGGCTCCGATCGCCCCCGGAAATAACATATAAAAAGGAGATAAGGACAAAAAATTGCCATCACATCATATAAAACAAAATGAACCAAAAGCATAACTGTCCTTCCGAGCATCTGCGATAATAACAGACACCACGGAATCTGCCAGCAAAAAGGACAGCCAAAGAAGCACTCCTGCCTCCAGTTGGGAAAAAAGTGATGGTCGAATTATGAAAGTAACATTCAGGACATGTTCTAATATAAATGCGACCGCGAGCACAAGGAGCACCAACAGAAGCATGGCCGCTCCCGACATAAGGATTCCATACAGTACCTTCGCATCCCATACTCTTCCCATGTCACAGGGGAGCGCTAAAATTGCCCGGTTTTTCATCTTCTTCTCTTTCTCGCAGATCGTTCCGCAGACCAGCGCCACAAAGCCGGGATACATCCCCATATACCACCAGTTATAACCGTCCACTGCAAAAATACATGTAAGAAACGCTGCTAACGCCACACAGATAACCGGCATTAAAATCAAAAGCTTTCTCAACACTGTGTGCCGATGTTTCAGGGCTTCTGCCTTAAAGTATTGTCTGTTACTCATTACGCATCACCCCTTTTCCCTTTTTTCACAATATCCATAAACAGCTCTTCCAGATTGTCACCGTCGGCAACCTTCCCCTCATAATGAACGCCGCCATCTACAATGATTGCAATTAAAGCTGCTACCTGCATAGCTACGTTTTTCAGAGCTTCTTTAACAGCATCGTTAACAACTGCTGTCTCAGCTTCTACAAGAACACCGATACGTCCGCCGCCGTGGATATAAGATACTACACAACCATCAGTAACAACTTTCTCAAATCTTCTGATGCTGAGCTTTTCTCCAATTACAGAAATCTTTTCTGTAAGTGCATCGTTAACTGTCTTAGAAGCATCTTCGTTCCAAGCTTCAGCCATGAATCCTTCCATATCTGCAGCTTTTGTAGTAAGTGCCTGATTAACAACTGCTTTTACGAATGCCTGGAAATCAGCGTTCTTAGCAACGAAGTCTGTCTCTGAGTTAACTTCTACGATAGCTGCTGTCTTATCTTCTTTAACGTCTGCCATAACAATACCTTCTGCTGCGATACGTCCGGCTTTTTTAACAGCCTTAGCTTCGCCGTTCTTTCTGAGGTATTCGATTGCTGCATCCATATCTCCGTTAGATTCGTTCAGAGCTTTTTTGCAGTCCATCATACCAGCGCCTGTCATTTCTCTTAATTCTTTTACCATGCTTGCTGTGATTGCCATGATTTTTTCCTCCATCTTTCAATATGATCTTTTGGATTGTTCGAATTATTCTTCTGTTGTTTCTTCAGCTGTTTCTACGTCTTCGCCTTCGTAAACTTCTTCTGCTTCGCCCTGGTTTGCTTCGATTACAGCATCAGCCATCTTAGATACGATAAGTTTTACAGCTCTGATCGCATCATCATTTCCTGGAATTACATAGTCAAGTTCTTCCGGATCACAGTTTGTATCAGCAATACCGATCAGCGGGATTCCGAGTGTATGAGCTTCCTGAACGCAGATTCTCTCTTTCTTAGGATCTACGATAAAGATTGCATCCGGGAGTCTCTTCATGTCTTTGATTCCGCCAAGGTTCTTCTCAAGCTTATCCCA
>VOFE01001440.1_pt1 | contig 24001 bp, 46 predicted proteins | sample 5384071 | NCBI WGS metagenome assembly VOFE01 (sample SAMN12384724, study PRJNA508395) | human gut metagenome | isolation source: healthy gut D | host: Homo sapiens
GAAAATGTGAGTCTTGCTATCACATCTGAAAATTGATATAATATGTTGTCGAATAGCTTCAGATGTGGAGGAAGAATATGAACGATCTGGAAATGTACCGCGAGCAGCTTGCATTATGTGATGATAAGATCATTGACGCGCTGGTGGAACGAAACAGTATAGTGGAGAAGATCATGGCGTACAAGGAAGAGTATGGCATGACGATCCTGCAGCCCGCACAGGAGGAGAAGCAGCAGAGACGGCTGGACGAGAAGCTGGCGGGCAATAAATACCAGGACGAGATCGAGGATGTATTTCGCAGGATCCTGCGCAACAGCAAACGGATCCAGGCGAGAAAAACTCTTTCCGTACAATATCGTGCTGATCGGATTCATGGGAGCCGGGAAAAGTGCGATCTCGGATTTCCTCAGCACCATGTTTGACATGAGGCTGGTGGAGATGGATCAGGAGATCTCCGAGCGGCAGGAATGAGTATCCCGGATATTTTTGCTACTTACGGAGAAGAATATTTCCGTAATCTGGAAACGGAACTCCTGCGGGAACTCCGGGCCGAGAACGGATGCGTGATCTCATGCGGCGGCGGTGTGGCGCTGCGGGAAGAGAATGTGGCGGAGATGAAGAAGAACGGCCGGGTCGTCCTTCTGACTGCAAGCCCCGAGACGATCTACGAGCGGGTAAAGGACAGCAATGACCGTCCGCTGCTTAACGGGAATAAAAATGTAGAATTTATTGCGGATCTGATGGAGAAGCGCAGGGAGAAATACGAAGCCGCGGCCGACGTGGTGATCCGGACGGATCATAAGACGGTCCCTTCAGAGCTGCGAGGAACTGATCACAAAGCTGATGGAGTTGGATGGAAAAATAATGTTTGAAAAATTTTTCCCGGATGAATATGTGGCATCCACCTATGTCATCCCTTTTGAAAAACTGTATGAAGAAGGATACCGGGGTGTGATCTTTGACATCGATAATACGCTGGTGCCCCACGGAGCGCCCGCGGACGAGCGCGCCAGGAAGCTGTTCAGACGGCTCGGGGATATCGGCTTTCAGTCCTGCCTGATCTCCAACAACCAGAAGCCCCGTGTGGAGATGTTCAACAGGGAGATCAACCAAGTACATCTGCAACGCCCACAAGCCTTCGACGAAAAACTACATCCGTGCGATGGAGCTTATGGGGACGGACGACCGGAGCAATACGGTTTTTGTCGGTAACCAGCTGTTCACGGATGTGTGGGGAGCCAAACGGGCGGGGATCCGCAATATCCTTTGTAAAACCGATCTATCCTAAGGAAGAGATCCAGATCGTACTGAAGAGGCGCCTGGAGCGGATCGTTCTGCATTTCTATAAAAAGGATTGAAAAATAAAGGAAATTAGTATAAAATTATTAAGTGGAGTGCCGCTAAGGCTTGTAAATCGAAGGAGGAAGACAAATGGTCGCAGCAGGAGATTTTAAGAATGGCATTACCGTTGAGATCGACGGAAATATTTATCAGATTCTGGAATTCCAGCATGTAAAACCGGGAAAAGGGAGCAGCTTTCGTTAGAACAAAATTAAAGAACATCATCAGTGGAGGCGTTGTTGAGAAAGACATTCCGTCCAACAGAAAAATTTGAGAATGCTCATATCGACAGAAAAGAGATGCAGTATCTGTATCAGGATGGAGATCTCTATAACTTCATGGATATGGAGACATATGATCAGATCGCGCTTGATGCGGATGTTGTAGGCGATGCGCTGAAGTTCGTGAAGGAGAACGAGACAGTTAAGGTCTGTTCCCACAACGGAAACGTATTCTCAGTAGAGCCGCCGCTCTTTGTAGAACTGGCGATCACAGAGACAGAGCCGGGCTTCAAAGGCGATACGGCTCAGGGCGCTACAAAGCCGGCTACAGTCGAGACAGGAGCGGTTGTCAATGTACCGCTGTTCTGCGAGACCGGTGACGTGCTGAAGATCGATACACGTACAGGCGAGTATCTGTCAAGAGTTTAATCAATATCTGAAGATCAGGATGTGCCGCTTTCGGGCGGCGCATCTTTTTTTCTGTGAAATACGGAGAAATTTCGGCCGGCTTTTTGTGAAATATTCCGGATTGCATTTCTCTTGTGTCTTGTCTATAATCATGGTTACATAATATTGTTCAATTTATTATTTTTCAGAGGTACATATCGTACCGGATTTTCGTTTAATTTATGATAATCGCGTTTATTAAGAAAGGAGTAAAATGGATTACAGAGAATTTGCATGCGCGGTTAAGGAACAGATGAATTATCAGATGACAGGAGGTGTAAGGGCACAGCTGCATACAGCGGTAAAAAATAACGGAACAGAGCGCACCGGTGTGCTGATCGAGGCGCCGGGCATCAATATTTCCCCCACCATCTATCTTGAGGAATATTATGAGGACTACAGAAAAGGGGCGTCCATGGAGAAGATCGTCGGGGACATCATCGCTTTCTACGGCTCGGTCAGACAGGAGCGGTCATGGGACTGCCGGAAGATCCTGACCTATGACGGGGCCCGGGAGCAGGTGGTGTTCAAACTGATCAATACGGCACAGAACAGGGCCTTTCTCAGAACGGTCCCGCACATTGATTTCCTGGATCTGTCGATCGTGTTTTATGTCCTTCTGGAGATTACGGACGAGGGCACTGCATCGATGGCCGTGACGCTGGAACATGCGGAACAGTGGGGAGTAAGAGCCGAGCAGATCTGGGAGGATGCCTGTGAAAATGTGAAGCGCCTTCTCCCGGCGGAGTTCTTCACCATGAACTACGCGTTAAAAGAAATCCTGAAAAAGGGGATCGGGATCAAGGACGGCCGGTCTGCGGCCGAGGAGAATCTGCTCGGAAATGATTCGGATGTCAGGGACGGATGTATGTTCTGTCAAACAAGATGAGGAATTACGGCGCGGCGTGCATTGTATATCCTCACATCCTGGAGATGATCTGGAATATCCTGCAGACGGATTATTACGTGCTCCCGAGCAGCGTGCATGAAGTCATCATCACGCCGTGCCACAAGTCGATCACCTGCGAGGAACTTGACGAGATGATACAGGATATCAATGCGACCCAGATTGACGCAGAGGAAGTTTTAAGCGGTCATGCCTATCTGTATGAACACCGACACCGGCAGGCTGTGCATCGGCACCGACCGTTCGGCAGGAAGGGGGACGGCATGATGAAATGCAGATATTACCTCAAAAATTCATCCATGCCGCGCTTGCTGCGACACTCATTTTGTCACGCTTTTGTGGGGCGGAACGGACTGGCGGAAGCGCAAAATGCAGATTGTTCTGCGGAAACGACAGAAAAGGCTTTACTTTATGAGAAAATTGTGCTAGGATAGTTAAGGCTGTGAAGGGAGCTTCGTGTTCCCCTTTCACAGTTGGAATGCGTCTGTAGCTCAGTGGATAGAGCGATGCCCTCCGGAGGCATGTGCGGCGGTTCGACTCCGCTCAGACGCTGCAAAAAAGAAAACAGGAATGTACTTCAGCGGTAAGCTTTAAGCGCATTCCTGTTTTTCTTTGTTTATAATCGGCAGGTCTGCGCCGCCGGTTATCAGATCAGGTTGATCTTCTTTTTCATCATGTAATGCGTGGCAATGTACATTGCAACGGTCACGACGACACTGATCCCGCCGGAGATGGCATAGATCCTTATCATGAAGTCAGCCGCGGTCGCGCCCTCTGCAGCGAAGAACTCATATCCCGGGAAATATCCGGAGATAAAGAGGATGATCAGGCTTCCGATCTGTATCACGGTGGACGTGATGAAATACGCGGCTACCGCACACAGTACGCGGTGTCCCGGAAAGAGCTGCCCGATGTTGATGCAGAAGTAGACCATGACTACGCTGCAGATGCAGCTTGCCAGGCAGAGGATCAGGAGCATCAGGCCGAAATCTCCGAGCGTCATTCCAAGCTCCCGGGTGGTCTCATCGGCGATCAGGCTGTAAGCGTCCCGGATGTTCTTTCCGGTCGCGAGGATCAGGATGCCCGCCGCCACGATCAGGGTGTCCGCAGCCATAAAGATGCAGCCGGATATGATCTTTGCCCAGAGATGCTGGATGCCGGATACCGGAAGCGTCCAGGAGAGGTATCCTTCCCGGCTGAACAGGTTGCGGTAGTAGCGGAACGCGATCTGCATCTGGGTGTAGAACATCAGTGCGGATACGAACACAGTAAATAAGGTAAAAAACAGGAGCAGCGAAACGACCAGCATTTTCATCGACCGGTTCGATCAGGTCCAGCCTGTTCATGTAGATGAACCGCATAAGGACACAGAAGATCAGAAAGATGCCGTGGAGCAGAAGAAAAAAGCTTCCCGGAGGATTTTAAGTCGTATTTGATCAGTTTGCCTAACATTTGAACACCTCCCTGAATAAAGTGTCTACGGATTTCCCGTATTCTGTGCGGATCTCATCCACAGACGCGTTGAGCGAGATCTGTCCGTTCTGGAGAAAGATCACGTGTATTCCAGCACCTGCTCGATATCTGTGATCAGGTGGGTGGAGATCAGCACGGTCGCATTTTCGCTGTAGTTGGAAAGGATCGTCCGCAGGATATAATCCCGGGCTGCCGGATCCACGCCGCCGATCGGTTCGTCCAGGATATAGAGGTCTGCATCCCGGCTCATTACAAGGACCAGCTGTACTTTCTCCTGGGCGCCCTTGGAAAGTGCGTTCAGGCGTTTACTCTTGTCGATCTCCAGCGCGTCCAGCATCTTCAGCGCCCGCTCGGTGCTGAAATTCCGGTAGAAGTCCGCGTAATAGGCGAGCAGATGGTTTACCTTCATATGGCCGTTGAAGAAGCTGCAGTCCTGAAGATAGGAAACGATCTTCTTTGTTGCCGGCCCCGGTTCCAGGCCGTTGATCATGATGTGCCCGTCTGAGGGCGTGAGCAGGCCGTTGGCCAGCTTTGATGAGCGTGGTCTTGCCGCTGCCGTTCGGGCCGAGAAGGCCCAACGATCTTTCCCCGTTCAAGGGAAAGGCCCACGTTCGAGAGCGCGAAGAAGTTTCCGTATTTTTTCGTCAGTTTCTGACATTCAAGAATCGGTCTCATGAGTTTCCCCTTTAATGTTTGTCGTATCATTTCAAGTGTTTCTTCGTCCGTGAACCCGAGCTTCTGCATCTGTGCGAAGAAGTCCCGGATGTGCTCCTGCGCCATTTCCGTGCGCATCTGACGGATCAGGCCTGCATCGTCTGTAATGAAGCGGCCGCTTATCCGCTGGGAATATACAAGGCCGCACCGCTCCAGTTCGGAGAGGGCCTTCTGCATTGTGTTCGGATTTACCGCCGCATCGACAGCCAGATCCCGGACGGAAGGGAGTTTGTCGCCGGGCTGATAAGTCCCGGAGACGATGTCGTGTTGAATACGTTCCATCAATTGTAAATAGATGGGACGGTCATCATCCAGATTCCATGGCATTTGATCACCCCTTAACTGTATTATTGATTTAATACAATAATATGCTATTGGATCGAATCTGTCAAGACTTTTTCTTTGAGACCGGGATCGAATACCCTTTGCGGAGCATGGCGATCTCATGTGTTTATAGGGCGGATATGATTTCTTCCGGTCATCGGGAGAAGGGATCCAGGGTGTTTCCAGGATCTTCGGGACATCCTCGAAGTCCGGGTGGCGGACGATGTAATTCAGGGCGTCAAAACCGATCTGCCCGAAACCGATATTCTCGTGCCGGTCTTTCGCCGCGCCGGGGACGTTTTTACTGTCGTTGATGTGGAAGACGGCGATCTGTTCTTTCCCGAGGATATGGTCGAATTCATTGATCACATCGTCAAAATGGTGGATGATATCGTAACCGCTGTCGCTGGTGTGGCAGGTGTCGAAGCAGACCCGTAGTTTTTCGTTGTGCACGACGCCGTCATAGATGCGGGCCAGCTCTTCGAATGTCCGGCCGATCTTGCACCCTTTGCCCGCCATCGTCTCCAGGGCGATGACGCAGTCTGTGTCAGCGGTCAGCACTTCGTTCAGCCCTTTGATGATCTGGGCGGTGCCTGCTTCGGTCCCGGCTCCTACGTGGGCGCCCGGATGGAGGATCAGTGTGTGGCTCCGGCAGCTTATGGTGCGCCCGATCTCTTTTTGCCAGAAATTCCACCGCCAGGGAAAAGGTTTCCGGTTTTACCGTGTTCCCCAGATTGATGATGTAGGGGCGTGGACGATGATCCCATCGATGCCGTGGACGTTCATGTATTCCCATGCGGGTTCGATATTCAGCTCGCTGATATCTTTGCGGCGTGTGTTCTGCGGAGCCCCGGTGTAAAACATAAACGTGTCTGCTCCGTATGAAACAGCTTCCCTGGCGGAGCCCAGGAGCATGTCTTTTCCGCTCATGCTTACGTGAGAACCGATCTTCATAATATGTATGATCTCCTTTTCGTCAAAATATATCCATTATAATAGATTATCGGAGAAAGCGTAAAGAGAATCACCCGTTTTATGGGCAATAAAGTGGTTGGTGATATCCACCTTGGAGACTGGGGATATCAGATGGGACTGATCATCACAGAACTGAAGAAACGCCAGCCGGATCTTCCGTATTTTGATGATAATTTCACCGGAGAATATCCAAAAGAAGCACCATTTACCATCAGTGACCTGGAGGAAATCTATCCGGCAGCGTCCGCTTATGCAAAAGAGCATGATGATTACAGAGAAGAAGCACTGGATGCGACCTTCCAGCTGCAGAGCGGAAAGCGCGGTTACCGTGCAATCTGGGATCACATTATGAATGTGTCTGTGACAGACTTAAAGAAAACTATGCGAACCTGAATGTTGAATTTGACCTCTGGAAAGGGGAATCTGACGCACAGAAATACATCCCGGATATGGTGGAAAGACTGAAGAAGGAAGGCTATGCGCATATTGATAACGGAGCACTCGTGGTAGATGTCAAAGAAGAGACCGATACCAAAGAGATCCCACCGTGTATGATCCTGAAGTCCGACGGTGCAGCACTTTATGATACCACGGATCTTGCAACGCTGGTAGAGCGTGAAGAACTGTTCCAACCGAACGAAGTCATTTATGTAGTTGACAAACGTCAGGAACTGCATTTTGTACAGGTATTCCGCTGCGCGAAGAAGACCGGCATTGTAAAAGAGGATACAAAACTTACTTTCCTCGGATTTGGTACGATGAATGGAAAGGACGGCAAGCCGTTCAAGACAAGAGAAGGCGGTGTTGATGCGTCTTGAGAATCTGATCCGTGAGATTGACGAAGAGATGTATAAGAAGATTATGGACAACCGCACGGTGGAGGCGGAAGAGGCGCGGCGCACGTCACAGATCGTGGCCTTGCGGCGATCAAGTACGGGGATCTTTCCAATCAGGCATCCAAGGATTATATCTTTGATGTGGACCGCTTTACATCTTTTGAGGGAATACCGGGCCGTATATCCTGTACACGATCGTCCGGATCAAATCTATCCTGAACAAATATCTGAGAAAACGGCGTTTCCCTCGACGGATTGACGATCCGTCCGGCGGAGAATGAATATGAGAAGGCACTGATGCTCCAGGTGCTGAAGTTCAACGATGTGTTCGGGGCTGTCTATGAAGAGACGGCGCCGCATAAAGTTGCGCCTATATTTATGAACTGGCGAATGAGTTCAAAAATTCTATCATGAGACGAAGATCCTGTCTGAGGAGGATGAGGAGAAGAAAGCGGGTTATATCGCGCTCCTACATCCTGACAAGACGGGTGCTGGAAACCTGTATATCGACCTGCTCGGCTTTGAAGCGCCGGAAAGGATGTAGCAGATGACGGAGAAACTTCTTTTATCAGGACAGCCATATCGCGGAATTTGAGGCGGAGGTGCTTTTCCTGTACAAAGGGCTGCAGGAAAAGGGATATGAGATCGAACTCGACAGGACGGCGTTTTTCCCGGAAGGCGGCGGCCAGTACGCGGATACAGGGATGCTCGGCGGGGAAGGTGAAGGATGTGCAGGAGAGGGAATGGAAGAGTCTGCATATGACGGACGGGCCGCTTGACGCGGGAATGCGCGTGACCGGCCGGATCGACTGGGAAGAGCGTTTCATGAAAATGCAGCAGCACAGCGGCGAGCATATCGTGTCCGGACTCGTGCATGCCCGTTTCGGATATAATAATGTCGGATTTCATCTCGGCACGGAGGACTGCACCATGGATTTTAGCGGCGTCCTCACAGAAGAGCACTGACGGAGATCGAGCGGGAAGCAAACCGTGCGGTGTGGAAGAATCTGGAAATCGAGACGTCTCTATCCATCAGAGGAAGAACTGAAGAAGCTTCAGTACCGCAGCAAGATCGAGATCGAAGGACAGGTTCGGATCGTATCGGTTCCTGGGATACCGCTGTGCCTGCTGTGCGCCGCATGTGAAGCACCGGCGAGATCGGCCTGATCAAGGTGACCCCATGCAGCATTATAAGGGCGGCGTCCGTGAGATGATCCCTGAAAATGAAGAGCCGGTCTGTATTTTTACGGATGATCTGGAAGGAGAGTCCATGCGCGGACTTATGAACCTTGTCCGTTTGAGGGCGACATCTTCTGTGCGCGCCGTGTCCATGTGGGAATGAAGCGGATGGATACCGCTATGTAATGGGCAGCAGACAGATAGACATGCGCGCCTTTTGTAAAAAGAGTTTAACACCGAGTTTGCAGGCCGGGGCGGCGGCAGGCCTGAGATATCCAGGGTACGGCAAAAGGCGATCCGGAGAAGATGAGCTGGATCCTGCAGAAAGCAGGTGAACATTGATGGAGAATAAGATATACCGAAAAATATCCGTTCTGGTGTCGCCGCTATCTGCTGCTCGGGTTCCTTGCGATCCAGGGCGCATCTCGGTTTGCGATCCAGTTTGCCATAGAGCTTCCATATGCCCCTGCAGGCGTATGCCGGGACATGCGGGATGCTTCTGCCGGCGGGGCGGTATCCATGGAGGAGATCATGGAAGCGTATCTGCAGGCAATGGAGCCGGCGCTTCTGCTGATCTCTGCGCACCGGGTGGAGATCGCGGCGGCAGCTTCTCTTGCCACGGTGATCCTGACGGGGGATCCTTTTTGCGAGGGACAGAAAACTGGAAAAGAAAGCCGGCGTCATCCTTCCGGAGAAAAGCGCGCGCAGGCAGATACTGGATGCTGGCAGTGTTCGGGTTTGCCGGATCCCTGGCGGCGACATGTCTGATGACGATGATGCAGGCGGTTTTTTATGACAGCCTCTATCAGCAGACATCGGCGGAAACTTATTCATCGCCGTTTGTGATCCAGATCATCTGCCTCGGATTCGTGATACCTCTGGCAGAAGAATTCATGTTCCGCGGCGTCCTCTACAAGAGGTACAGGGAGCGGCCGAACTTCTGGTATTCGGCGATCGGTTCATCGATCCTGTTTTTCACTCATGCATGTCAGTATGACGCAGATGTTCTATACATTTCTGCTGGGGCTGATGCTTGCTTATGTATATGAAAAGTTCGGCTTTTTCTGTGCGCCTCTGGCGCTTCACATATTTGTGAATATGGGGTCGGTCATTTTTACGGAGACCGGGCTTTTCCTTCTGCTCATCCGGGATCCGCTGGTACTGGCAGGCGCAGCGATCGGCGGTGCGTTTATCTGCTCGGTCATGTTTGTCCTGATACAGAGAACAGGGCAGAAAAATAGTATACTGAATACGGAAAAAGTAAATTGTTGCAAAAAAATGAAAAAAAACAAGTATTATGTTGAAAAAATTTTTTTTGCATTATGATATAGGAGACTGAAAATCATTAGCGATACATAAGGGGTAAAAATGGGGAACAAAAGAATAAGGCGTATCCTGGCTTCGGCTCTGATCTGTTCACTTTCAGTGACACCGGTAAATGCAGAGCCGTCCGCCGAAGTACAGGATCTGCAAAATGAACAGGCGGATCTTGAAGGACAGAAATCCACTGCACAGAGCGAACTGGGGAGTCTGCAGGCGCAGCTGGAAGGTCTGCTTTCAAAAATAGCTGAGATTGAAAATGACCTTGCTGAAACAGGACAGGAAATCGTACAGGCCAGAGAAGACCTTAAGGTGGCAGAGGATAACCAGCGTGAAAAACAGTATGAATCAATGAAACTGCGGATCCGCTATATTTATGAATCCGGCGGTGATACGGCTGCACTTGAAAAGGTCCCTTTCCTCCGGTACAATGTCCGGTCTTCTGACGCAGGCTGAGTATTCCCAGAAAGTACATGAGTATGACAGGGCACAGCTTCAGGAATATGCGGAAACGGTGAAGAAGATCCAGAAGCTGGAAGATACGCTGGAAGCAGAGATGACGGATCTTCAGAATCTGGAGACAGATTATCAGGCTCAGCAGAACACACTGAATACAACGATCGAATCCAAGCGGGATGAGATATCTGATCTGACGGTATGATCCAGGCCGCAGCCCGGAAAGTCATGGAACAGCAGCAGAGTGAGCGGGCTCAAGCAGGCTGAAGCAGAAGAAAGGGCGGCGCAGGACCAGAACGGAAGCAATTCCGGTCATGCGGCGGACAACGCGGATACAAATACTGATAATTCAGATAGTACAGATAATAGCGATAGTTCAGGCGGCACGGATAATGCAGGAGGATCCGGCGGAAATGATTCCCAGGAACCTGAGAGCCAGCCGGAAAGCAGGCCCGAGAGCCAGCCGGAAAGTAAACCCGAGAGCAAACCGGAAAGCAAACCTGAGAGTAAGCCTCAGGAGCCGTCTTATGATACGAGCGTAGGCGGTTCGGTTGTTTCACGTGCTGAGAGTGCGTTGGGCAAGCCATATGTATGGGGTGCGGCCAGACCGGACAGTTTTGACTGTTCCGGACTTGTCAGCTTTGCACTGACGGAAGATATTCACACGACATCACTTCTGATATCATCACCTGGACAAGAGTCAGCAATCCGCAGCCGGGTGACATCTGTATCAAAGTCGGACACTGCGGCGTCTATATCGGCGGGGGCATGATGATCCATGCACCGACAGAAGGCGATGTAGTTAAGGTTGCACCGGTTCAGAGCGGTATGTTCTATGTGCGATATTAATGAATTGTAAATAATGGAAACAACAGCAGTTCCTGCGGGCATCCCGTGGGAACTGTTTTTATGCCGTTTTTTACAAGTATTACAAAAAAATGTTAAAAACTATTGAAAAAACTCTAGAATTTATTATAATCTATTACAGATTATTACTACGCAGGATGAAAGCCCCGTGGTGCTGCTTTTTTCAGAAATCATGTTGAAAAACATTTTTCTGTTGTATCATGCATTTATGTGGGGATATACATATTAATATAGGGAAAGGTGAAGAAATGAAACTGAAAAGAGTACATAGTGCACTGATCGCGGCAGCTCTTACATGTTCTATGCTGGTGACACCGGTATATGCGGCGCCTACACTGGATGAACTTCAGGAGGAGCAGCAGGATCTTGAAAATCAGAAGGAGAATGCCCAGGAGCAGTTAAGCAGCCTGCAGTCACAGCTGGAAACGATCATGGAGAAGATCAATGATCTGGAAGAACAGCTGATCAAGAAAGGCGAAGAGATCACTCAGGCAGAGAAGGATCTTGAGGCTGCAGAGAAGAAACGCCAGGAACAGTATGATGCCATGAAGCTTCGTATTAAATATATGTATGAAGCGGGCAGCGGGACTGCGACCATGGAAAAAAGTCATGGAGTCCGGAGATATCTCCAGTATGCTGACTCAGGCGGAGTATGTTCCAGCAGGTACACGAATACGACAGAGAGCAGCTTCAGGAATATGCGAATACGGTAGCTGAGATCGAGGAACTTCAGAAAAACTGGAAACCGAGATGGAAAACCTGCAGAACCTTGAAGCAGAGTATAAAGAACAGCAGGATGAACTGGACGCAACGATCGCTTCCAAGCGGGATGAGATCTCAATCTGGACGGTATGATCCAGGAGGCAGCCCAGAAAGTGGCGGCGGAGAAGGAACGTCTGGAAGAAGAGGAGCGCCAGAGACAGCTTGAGGAGCAGAGACGTCAGGAAGCGGCTGCTGCAGCGCAGCAGAACAGCGGCGGCAGTTCAGCCAATAACAGCGATTCAGACAATGGCGGCGGTTCAGGCAATGGCGGATCAAATGACGGCGGATCGAACAGCAGCGGTGGAAGTGAACCGGGCTACAATGTGTCGACAGGCAATGCAGTTGTAGACCGGGCTTACAACCAGCTCAGGGAAACCGTATGTCTGGGGAGCTGTCGGCCCGGAATTCGCTGACTGTTCCGGACTTGTCGGTTACTGTCTTACAGGAAGGAACGCGCGTATCTGGACTTCTGGAAGCTTTGCCGGATGGCCGAGCGTCAGCAATCCGCAGCCGGGAGATGTCTGTGTAATATCCGGACACTGTGGTATCTACATCGGCGGAGGCCAGATGATCCATGCGCCGCAGCCGGGAGATGTAGTAAAGATCGCACCGGTACAAAGCGGTATGTGGTATGTCCGTTATCCGGGTTAATTACATAAGCTGAATCAATATCAGAATATCAGGGATCCTGCAGATGCAGGATCCTTTTCTGTTATCCGGAACTTCCGGTTCCCTGGTTTGCCTTGTCATATGCAGACCGGGTGTGCTACAATGGATTAAGATTTCACAGGAAGGACTGACACGATGGAAAAAGGACTGATCCACATCTACTGTGGAGACAGGAAAGGCAAGACCTCAGCAGCCACAGGGCTGGCCGTGCGCGCGGCCGGATGCGGAAAACAGGTCCTATTTGCCCGGTTCCTGAAGAATGAGGAATCAGGCGAGCTGGAGATCCTGGACCGGATCCCGGAGATCCATGTCATCCACCTGGAGAGATCCTACGGCTTTTTACCGTACGCTCACGGAAGAGGAGCAGGCGGAAGTCCGGCAGATGTACGAAGCATTGTGGCATGATATCGTCCGGAGGGCAGAGACGGATGCATATGACGTCCTGGTGATGGATGAGTTCATGGCGGCGTACAATTACGGACTGATCGGCCATGATGCGGCCTTTGCGTTCCTGCGGGAGAAGCCGGTACGTCTGGAAGTCGTCCTTACAGGGCGCGATCCGGACGAAGACCTGTGGAACTGGCGGACTATGTATCAGAGATCCGCAAGGTGAAGCATCCCTTTGACCGGGGCATCCGGGCGAGAAGAGGGATCGAGTATTAACAGATGCCGTCCGGTTTGAAGGTGACCGGGCCGCAGGCCAGATCCGGCATACATTTAAAAGACACAGCCTGTAATATATCCGGCAGGAACCGGCGCAGGCTGCGAGGAAGACAGGTGAGAATCCTGCACAATACCCGTTGCTGTATTAGCGGAGCGGCGTTTCGAAGGAAGCCACTGGGAGAGATGCCGGGAAGGCAGAGACGTCCGCGGTGAGGCTTGAGTCAGAATATTCGCTTTTAAATGGATCTGGGGATTACGGAATATGATCAAAAGGAGAAAAGAAAATGCCAGAAAAAAAAGAAATTCTTACTGCGCGCGTATATCGCGTTTGCCGCGATGTTCGTGATCGCGCCCGCATCCAACGCGATGCACATCATGGAGGGCTACCTGCCGGCAGGGTACTGCGTGGCGTGGGGAGCCGTCTGCCTGCCGTTTCTGATCGCAGGATTTATCTCACTTCGGAACAAAGTAAAGGAAAACAGGAGAAACCTGGTCGCTGATCGCCATGTCGGGAGCATTTATTTTCGTGATCTCATCACTGAAGATCCCGTCTGTGACGGGAAGCTGCTCCCCACATGACGGGGACCGGACTGGGAGCGATCCTGTTCGGGCCGTCCGCCGTCAGCATCCTGGGGATCATCGTGCTGGTCTTCCAGGCGGTGCTGCTGGCCCACGGAGGACTGACGACGCTGGGGGCGAATACCTTTTCCATGGCCATCGCCGGCCCCCTTGTTTCCTTTGGAATATATAAACTCTGTACACATACAAAAATGAACCGCAGGGCGGGATCTTCCTGGCGGCTCTTGCCGGGGCCTCTTTACATACTGTGTGACCAGCATCCAGCTGGCGCTGGCCTATCCGTCGGAGGCCGGCGGCGTGGCGGCGTCTGCGGTGAAATTCCTGGGCGTCTTTGCACCGACCCAGCTGCCGCTTGCGGTGATCGAGGAATCCTGACCGTGGTGATCGTGATCGGGCTGGAGACTTATGCGAAACCGGAACTGAGAGCCATCGGCTTCTTTGGAAACAGGAAGGAGGCGTGATCGGGATGACGAAGAATACGAAGACAGTGATCCTGCTTCTCGTTATCGCCGCGCTGATCGCGGTGATCCCGGTGGCCGCGTTAAGAGATGCGGAGTTCGGAGGATCCGATGATGCGGGAAGCGTCATGGTGGAAGAGATTCAGGGAGAATATGAACCCTGGTTTACGCCGGTGCTGGAACAGGCCATCGGCGGCGAACTGCCCGGTGAGATCGAGAGTCTGGTCTTCTGCATCCAGACCGGGATCGGCGTGGGTGTGATCGCCTTTTTCATGGGGCGGTTCGTAGAACGGAAGAAATGGATGGAGAAGCAGGGAGAGGAAGATGCTTCTGATAGATAAATTAAGCTACCGGTCAAAATTAAGATATGTGAATGCGTCGGAGAAGCTTCTGTATGCCGTGGCGACGCTGGCGCTTTGCATCATAAGCCGTTCGGTCGGACGGCGGTGCCGGTATTTGCGGTCAATATAGTACTGACTGTCTGGGGAAATCCCCCTTTCCCGCTATATGAAACTGCTGCTCATCCTGCGGCATTCCTGATCGCGGGGACGGCGGCCATCGTGGTCAATGTATCTGCTGTGCCGTTGGATGCGTTTGCATTTCCGGCAGGGGATTTCTATATCACCGGGAGCAGGGCGGGACTCTGGCAGGCGCTGGAGATCTGCCTGACCGCGCTGGCGGCGGTGAGCTGCCTGTACTTTCTGGCTCTCAATACGGTGATGACGGATATCCTGGGGGCGCTCCGGGAAGTTGAAGGTGCCGGCGCTCCTGATCGAACTGATGCTCCTCATTTACCGGTTCATCTTCGTCCTGTCGGGACGGCCTCGGCCCTCCGGGTGTCGCAGAATTCCGGCTGGGGAACCGGGAATTTGCGGGAACATGGGGATCCGCTCGTTCGGTGCAATGGGGACGGCGCTTTTTATCCTGGCGCTGAAGCGGTCGAATGCGCTGTATGACGCCATGGAGTCGAGATGCTATGATGGGACGATCCGCGTCCTGTCCGGGGAACATCCGGCAAAAGCAGAGGAGATCCTGCTGATCGCGGCATATGAAGCTGCGCTGGCACTGATCTGGCTGATGCCGCTGTGGCTGGAAAGCAGATTCTGAATGGAGGAAGAGATAACCATAATGAAAACTGGGTGATCGAGGCGCAGGATGTTTCCTTCACTTATGAAGGAATGAGAGAAAGCGCTGGACGGTCTGGAACTGAAGATCCGGCGGGGAAGCCGGGTGGCGTTCATGGGCGGCAACGGCTCGGGAAAGTCCACGTTTTTCCTCTGCCTGAACGGGATCCGGAAGCCGGATTCGGGCCGGATCTGCATCGAGGGGAAGCCTATAGAATATACGAGAAAAGGACTCCTCGATGTCCGCGGCAAAGTGGGGATCGTGTTCCAGGAGCCGGACAACCAGCTTTTTCGGCCAGCGTGTATGAGGGAGATCTCTTTTGGCATCCTTAATCTCGGCGCGGATGAAGAGACCGCAAGGCGGGAAGTGGATCAGGTGATCGGAGAACTGGAGATCACGCCTTTTAAAGACCGTCCGGCCCATGCTTTGAGCGGCGGGCAGAAGAAGCAGGTGGCGATCGCGGATATCCTGGTCATGCATCCGGAAATCATGATCCTGGACGAACCCGCGGCGGCGCTGGATCCCCGCACACACGCGGAAGGTTCATCAGATCGTGGACCGTCTGACCGGGAAAAGGGATCACGGTGCTGATGGCCACCCATGACATCGACTATGCGTACAGGTGGGCGGATGAGATCGTGCTCATGCATGAGGGCAGGGTGCTCCGGCAGGAACGCCCGAGGCAGTATGCGCGACCGGGCGGCCCTTCGCGAGGCGGGGCTTGAAACCGCCGTCGGTACTGCGCCTCTGGGAATGCCTTCAGGATAAAGGGATGATCAGCAGAGCGGAGCAGGCGCCCCGCAGTACGGATGAACTGATCAGGATGCTGGAACGTGACGATACAGACGTTCAGAATAAGGAGAGGATATAAAGCGATGGAAAAAAGGGATTCTTGTTGTAAGCTTCGGGATAAGCCACATGGATACAATGGAGAAGACGATCACGGTGATCGAACGGGAGATCGCCCGGAGATTTCCGGAGTGGCGGGTGTACCGGGCATTTACAAAGCCGGATGATCGTGCGCAAGCTGAAACGCACGGAAAAATATGGAGATCGACACCGTGGAGGAAGCGCTGAAGCGCATGGCTGCGGACGGGATCAGTGAGGTGATCGTCCAGCCCACGCATATCATCAACGGGATCGAAAATGACCGGGATGGAGGATCTGATGGAACACCTGTCTCTTTTCAACGGATCCGGGTGGGCAAACCTCTTCTGAGCAGTGTGGATGATTATAAGAAAGCCATCCATGGGGTGATGTCCGAGGTGGGCCTGAAACCGGGAAATGCTGGTCCTCATGGGGCCACAGGGACCGACCACCACGCCAATTCGGCCTATCCGACGCTGGAATATACCTTCCATGCCCCTCGGCTATAATCAGGTGCTGGTGGGCACGGTGGAGAGCTTCCCTGGAACTGAAAATGTTATGGCGAAGCTGGAGATCGCGGAGAAGAAAAAGGTGGCGCTGATGCCTTTCATGCTGGTGGCGGGCGACCATGCGAAAAATGATATGGCAGGAGGAAGACTCCTGGAAGAGCGAGCTTGAGGACGCCGGATACAAAGGTGCGTCATCATGAAAGGGCTCGGCGAGTTTGAAGGGATCCGGAAAATATTCCTGGAGCATATTGAAGAAGCGATGGAGTAAATGCTCCTGTACCGGGAGATTATGGATGGAGAGGAAGCGCAGGTATGGCGGAGAAGGGCAGAGATAAGAGAGATCGGAAGGACCCGGTCCGGTCTGCGTTACGGCTGGACGACGGGAAGCTGTGCCGCGGCGGCGGCGAAAGCGGCGGCTGAAATGCTTCTTGGCGGGGAAGAGATCCGCCAGGTGGGGCTGATGACGCCGAAGGGGATCGGTCTGCTCCTGGACGTGGAGATGACTGAGAGGCGGAGCGGTCGGGTGCAGTGCGCGGTGCGGAAATACAGCGGGGACGACCCGGATGTGACGGACGGCCTTCTGATCTTTGCCCGGGCAGAGAAAATATCAGAGGAAGACGCACAGAAGGCAGCTGCCGGCGGCGCTTTCTGTAAGCAGCTGAAAGACGGGCCGTATGTGATCCTGGACGGCGGCGACGGCGTGGGCCGGGTTACCAGAAAGGGCTGGAGCAGCAGATGGGCCAGGCCGCGATCAATCAGGCCCCCGCCGGATGATCCTGGAAGAAGTTGAAAAAAGTATGCAGAAAATACGGATACAGCGGGCCGCTTAAGGTGATCATTTCCATCCCGGAGGGCGCCGCGGTGGCGAAGAAGACCTTCAATCCCAGGCTGGGGATCGAGGGCGGGCTGTCGGTGCTCGGCACATCGGGGATCGTGGAGCCCATGAGCGAGAAGGCGCTGACAGATACAATCTGGCTGGAAATGAAGATGCTTAAGGAAAACGGTCATGATGCCTGCTATGTGGTGCCGGGGAATTACGGCAGTGATTTCTGCGGAGGATCTGGGGCTGGATCCGGAGCTTTCGGTCAAGTGCAGCAATTACGTGGGCGAGGCTATCGACGACGGCGGACTGCTCGGCATGAAGGGCCTGCTCCTGATCGGGCACATCGGGAAATTTGTCAAGCTGGCGGCGGGGATCATGAATACCCACTCCCGGCAGGCGGACGGCCGGATGGAAGTGCTTGCCGCCCACGCGGCCATGAACGGGGCTGACCGGGAAACTGTAAACGAGATCATGGCCTGCCTGAATACTACAGAGGCTGTGGATCTGTTAAAGCAAAAAGGACTGCTCGGCCCGGTGATGGGCTCAGTGACGGAGCGGATCGCATTTCATCTGCGGCAGCGCTCAGGGGACAGAATGGAGACCGGGGCGATCGTATTTTCTAATGAAGAAGGGATCCTGGGGCAGACGGAAAATGCCGGAAAACTGCTGGAGATGATCCGAGTAGCCGGTTGGAACCGGAAGCCCGGGCTGAAGATAAGAAGACAGAAAACGGAGGACAGAAATAAGATGAGCGGGATATTTACAGGGGTCGGCACAGGGCCGGGAGATCCGGAACTGATGACGATAAAAGCGGTGCAGGTGATCCGTGCGTGCAGTGTGATCGCCCTGCCGGTACTTTCCAATCTGTCTCTGGAAAAGCCGGTGTATGAGGCGGCCGGGCTGGAAGACAGAGGAGCAGGAAGAAAATGCGGCCGGCCCGGATACCGGACGGTACCTGGCAAAGTGCGTAGCCTGGCAGATCGCGGCGGGCGCAGTGCCTGAGATCGGGGAGAAAGACCGGATCTGGCTGCCCATGCCGATGATAAAAAGATAAAGAGAAGCTGAAAACCATCCACGACCGGGGACGCCGAAGCTCTGGCGGAACTTCTTGACGCCGGGAAAGACGTGGCCTTCCTGACGCTGGGAGATCCGACTGTTTATTCCACCTGCATGTACGTGCAAAAGCGGCTGAAAACGCATAGGGATATGAGACGCGGATCGTGCCGGGCATCCTGTCTTTTTGCTGCGGCGGCAAAGGCTGGATGGATGCCGCTGGCGGAGAACCGGCAGGAGATCCACATCCTTCCGGCTTCGTATGATATTGAAAACAGTCTGAGCTTCCGGGGACGAAGGTGCTGATGAAAGCCGGACGGAAGATGTCGGACGTGAGGCGTCTGCTGCATGAAAAAGGACTGGACGCCATGATGGTGGAAAACTGCGGCATGGAAGAGGAGCGGATCTATCTGAGTACCAGGGGAGATACCGGAAGAGGCAGGGTATTATTCCCTGCTTGTTGTAAAGAAAAGAAGGACGGGGAGGCGAAAGGGCATGATCACATTTGTAGGGGCAGGACCGGCGCGGAGGATCTGATCACAGTCCCGGGGCAGCGGCTGCTGCAGGAAGCGGACATCATCGTGTATGCGGGGCTCTCTGGTCAATCCGGGACTGTTGTCCATGGCGGGGGCGGACTGTGAGATCTACAACAGCGCCCTGATGACGCTGGAGGAAGTGGTGGACGTGATGACAGCCGGCGAACGGGCAGGGAAGAAAGTTGTCCGTCTGCATACCGGTGATCCCTGTCTGTACGGCGCGATCCGCGAGCAGATGGATGCGCTGGAGAAGGAGGGCATTTCCTATGAGGTATGCCCCGGCGTCAGCAGCTTCTGCGGAGCGGCGGCGGCGCTGGGCGCGGAATATACGCTCCCGGGCGTCTCCCAGTCGGTGGTGATCACCCGGATGGCCGGCCGGACGCCGGTGCCGGAGCGGGAATCCATCCAAAGCTTTGCGGCGCATCAGGCGACCATGGTGATCTTCCTGAGCACGGGAATGTTAAAAGAACTCTCCGCCGAACTGATCAGCGGCGGGTATATGAAGGATACGCCGGCGGCGATCGTCTACAAGGCGACCTGGCCAGAGGAAAAGTGCTCCGCTGTACCGTTGGGACGCTGGCGGAGACAGCGGCGGCGGAAAATGTGACGAAGACGGCGCTGATCGTCGTGGGCAGGATCCTGGCGGGGAATATGACCGGTCAAAGCTTCTATGATCCGTCCTTCACTACAGAATTCCGGAAGGGTTCCGATACGGCGGGACAGAAGACAGAATAAGAGGAAATATCATGGAATATGGAAAAGATTTATGTGACGGGCCTTGGACCCGGAGCGGCAGATCAGATGACAATAAAAGCGCGGAACGTACTGGAAAAATGTCCGGTGATCATCGGATATACCGTATATATCGATCTGATCCGGGCGGATTATCCGGACAAAGAATTTTAAGCACGCCCATGCGGAAGGAAGTGACCGGTGCCGGATGGCATTTGAAGAGGCGGAGAAAGGAAGGACGGCCATGGTGTGCAGCGGGATGCCGGGATTTATGGCATGGCCGGACTGATCTGTGAGATGGGAAAGACTACCCGGAGATCGGGATCGAGATCATTCCCGGCATCACGGCGGCAAAATGGCGGCGCGGCGGTGCTGGGCGCGCCGCTGATGCATGATTTTGCGGTGATCAGTCTGAGCGATCTGATGACTCCATGGGAGAAGATCGCGCAGAGGCTGCGTGCCGCCGCGGAGGCTGATTTTGTCATTTGTCTTTACAATCCGTCCAGCAGGAAGCGGGCGGATTATTTTGAGAAAGCATGTGGGATGATCCTGGAATCCCGGCGCCGGAGACGGTGTGCGGATTGTGCGGAACATCGGAAGAGAAGGGGAGAGCTGTGAGATCCTGACGCTGGAGAAGTTAAAGGACACGCCAGTGGACATGTTTACGACCGTGTTTATCGGCAACTCCAATACCATGGAACTGAACGGCAGGATGGTCACGCCAAGAGGATATAAAGATGTGTGAGAAAATGAGATCCAGAACAGAAAAAACAGCAGATCCGCCTCATCGGCATCGGAATGGGATCCGCGGCTTCCATGACCCGGGAAGGGGCAGAGGCGATCGAAACAGCGACTGTCTGATCGGCGCCCGCCGGATGCTGGAGGCGGCAGGCGGAAAAAAGCGGCCGTATTCTGCGAATACCGGGGGGGGGAGATCCTGTCGTATATCGAGGCCCATCCGGAGTACGGGAAGATCGGCGTGGTGCTCTCCGGAGATACCGGATTCTACAGCGGGGCGAAAAAGCTGGCTGAACTTCTGAAGGCGCGGCCTGAGAAATACGACATCCGTCTGATCCCCGGCGTCTCATCCATCGCCTGCCTTGCGGCAAAGCTTGGGACGTCCTGGGAGGACGCCGCGGTTATAAGCCTTCACGGGCAGGATGAAAACTTCATCCAGACAGTGAACCGGAATCATAAGACATTTCTTCTGCTTGGCGGAACCGGCACCGGCGCCCGGATGCTGCAGCGGCTTCTGGAGTACGGGATGGAGGATGTGACCGTCTCGATCGGGCGTGACATGTCAGGCCCTGACGAGCGGATCGATGACCGGTCATCCGGGAGAGATCCCGGAGGAAGCAGCGGATGGCCTCTGTGCGGCGATGATCCTGAATCCGCATCCGGATAAGACGGCCAGACCGCATATCAGGGATGAAGCATTCATCCGCGGGGATGTGCCGATGACCAAGGCCGAGGTGCGGGCAGTCAGCCTGGCGGCGCTGGAACTGACAGAGGATGCGGTAGTTTATGACATTGGCGCCGGAACCGATCCGTGTCGGTGGAAGCCGCAAGATCGGGAGACCGGATCCGGGTCTGTGCCGTGGAGAAAAATCCGGCGGCCGTGGAACTTCTCCGGCAGAACCGGCGGAAATTCCGCACGGACGGGATCCGCATCGTCGAGGGCGAGGGCGCCGGCGGCGCTTGCCGGGCTGGAGATGCCCACCCATATTTTTATAGGCGGCAGTTCGGGCAGCCTGCGGGAGATCCTGGAGACAGTGCTTGGCCGGAATCTGACGTCCGGATCGTCATCAATGCCATCTCGCTGGAAACGCTGACAGAGGCGATGCGCGCGGCGGAAGACGGACTGCTCGCGGATCCGGAGATTACCCAGATCACAGCGGCCCGGTCGCGGGAACTGGGAAGATATCATATGATGACGGGGCAGAATCCGGTCTATATCATTTCCGCAGGAGGAAAAAGGAGCGCGGGTAAGATGCATATTCCGAGAATACTGATCGCCGCCCCGGCAAGCGGCAGCGGCAAGACCGCCGTGACCTGCGCGCTGCTGGCGGCGCTTAAGGCGCGGGGCTTCGCGTGCGGGCGTGCAAATGCGGGCCCGATTATATCGATACCATGTTCCATCGGGAAGCGGTGGGGGTGGATTCGAGAAATCTGGACCTATTCTTCAGTGGAAAAGACGGGATCAGGGATGAGCTTTCCCGCCATGGGGCGGATGCGGATCTCGTTGTGGCAGAGGGCGTCATGGGCTACTATGACGGCTTATGGGTTGGTACGGAAGAGGGCAGTTCCTACGATGTGGCACGGACGCTTGAAATGCCGGTGCTGCTGGTGGTAAACGGCAGGGGGCGGCCCTCCTGGCGGCGCTGGTCAGCGGGATGGCGGCATTCCGCCCGGACAGCAATATCCGGGGATCCTTCTGAACCGGGTATCGGAGATGCTTTTTTACCCCCGGCTCAAAGAAATGCTGGAAAAAGAACTGGGAGCCTGGTCTTGATATCCCCGTGCTCGGGTATATTCCGGAAGATGAAGCCTTCCGGCTGGAAAGCCGGCATCTGGGGCTGGTGACGCCGCAGGAACTGGAAGGGCTGAAGAGCCAGATCAGAAAAGCTGGGGGCGCAGATTCTTTCAGAAAGCGTGGAACTTGAGCGGATCCTTGAAATTGCAGGGCAGGCGCCTGATCTGCAGGATGAGGGCGTTCAGGCGGCTCCGTCCGGATCATGGGGTGCCGTCCGGGTCGATCCGGATCGGCATCGCGCAGGATGAGGCGTTCTGCTTTTTATTACCGGGCAAATCTGGAGCTTCTGCAAGAGCTGGGCTGTGAGCTTGTGCCATTCAGCCCCTCCGAATCGGCAGCTGCCGGCGGATATCAGCGGCCTGCTCCTGGGCGGCGGCTATCCGGAACTCTATGCAGAGCAACTCTCGGAGAACCGGAAACTGCGGGAAGAGATCCGGCGGCTGATCGTGGAGGAGGACATCCCCCTGTCTGGCTGAATGCGGCGGATTCATGTATCTCCATGAGGAAATGGAGGACGGCGGCGGGAACCGTTATCCCATGGCCGGCGTGATCCGGGGCGGACTTATCCGACCGGAAAACTGGTCTGGTTCGGATATATTAATTTACAGATCTCGGAAGAGAACAGTACATATCTCTATGCGGGTGAGGGATCCGGGGACATGAGTTCCATTACTGGGACAGTACGGACAAATGGGGCATCGTGTACGGCTGTAAAGCCGGACGGAACGCGCTCCTGGAGCTGCATTCATGCAAAAGGAAATCCGGCGCTGGGATATCCGCACCTGTATCTTCCGTCCGTGCCGGAATTTGCCCGGCGGTTTGTCCGGCGGTGCCGGACTTGGGCGTAGAGCATGCCCAGCGTGGAGCCTAGAGCGTGCACAGGAATAAGAGAAGAAAGCAGGAAAATAAAATGAGCGGATCATATGAAGCAGAACTGAATGAGAAACTGGCGAAGATCCGGCCGGCGGACGAGGCGGCCATGGATGCGGCAAAAGCGCACTGGAAGAACGTGGGCAAACCGCTGAACAGCCTGGGAAGCTGGAGGATGCAGTGACGCGCATGGCCGGGATCTATGAGACGGCGGACTATGAGATCCGGAAGAAAGGGTTCGTGGTCATGTGCGCGGACAACGGCGTGGTCGCGGAGAGCGTGAGCCAGAGCGGCCAGGAAGTGACGGCCATCGTGGCGGAGAACTTTACCCGCCGGGCGACCAGCACCTGCCTCATGGCGGAACTGGCGGGCGTGACCTCTATCCCGTGGATATCGGCATGGCTGTGGACGTGCCGGCAGTGACCCGGCCGGAATACAAGATCATGAACGGGACGAAGGATATGCTCCTGGAACCGGCCATGACGCGGGAACAAGCGGCGAATGCCGTCCTGACTGGCCTGAAGATCGCGGAGAAACTGGCTGCGGATGGATATGACCTTCTTGCCACCGGCGAGATGGGGATTGGGAACACCACCACCAGCAGCGCCGTGGCATCCGTGCTCCTTGATAAAAACGTGGAAGAGGTGACCGGCCGCGGGGCGGGACTGAGTTCCGGCGGCTTGAACCGGAAGATCGAGGTGATCCGGGCGGTTGTTGCAAAACACCGGCCGGACCGGGGGGACATCCTGGATGTGCTTTCCA
>VOFE01001470.1_pt1 | contig 24001 bp, 31 predicted proteins | sample 5384071 | NCBI WGS metagenome assembly VOFE01 (sample SAMN12384724, study PRJNA508395) | human gut metagenome | isolation source: healthy gut D | host: Homo sapiens
CCCTTCTGCATGAAGTTGCCGCCCTGCTGATCCGGGATCATAGTTGCTTCCATGGTCTTCCAAGCCTTAGCCAGATCGCCGATGGATTCGGTAGAAGCATCCTTGGTGTTCTTTACGGTTACTTCGCCCTTGCTTGCATCGTTTACGATGTTATCACGCATTGCTGCAGCCCATACCAAGTAGGACAGTGCTTCAGAAGTAGTTTCGTGACCGTAGTCCGGAGCTTCGATACACAGTTCTTCTACCGAGTGGAACGGGATACCCAGACCGCCGGAAACGGTGTTTGTGCTGGACATATAGCCGTTTTCCACACCGTTGGTTACAACGTCATCATACAGCGACATAAAGCGTGCTGCATAAGAGTCATCACCGTAAGCTTCGTCCTGGTTCTGGAGCCGGCAGCAGATGCAGCAGTCGGCAGGATTGCCGAGCATGTCATTGCAGCAGCCAGTACAGCAGCCAGAAATGTTTTGCTTTTCTTGAATTGCATGTTTAGAAATTCCCTCTGAAAGATAAATGTAGGAAATGGTGGAATGCCGCAGGTTCGCATCCTTTCTTCATGGCAGGACCCGGCGAACAGGCGACATAATTTTGAGCGTATCCTTTGTCCGTTTTCACAGAACACACACAAGGACACCCTCTTTCATATCAAAAATTATACACCCCTTTTGCAATCGATGTCAACCCTTTGCACAAATTCCTGCTGTTGAAAAACGCATTTTGTAGCAATGTACAGATTCTCCATCGGTGTTTTTGCAAGTTGACCATATTTTTATGGCATCACATATCTTTTCCGTAGTTTTTGTACTTTCGCCGGTTTTCCGTCTGTTTTTCACAGCCCTATCACACAAATATGGCATACTGCTTTTTGCGATACGCACAAGCTTTTTCTGCCAGTTGCAGAAGCCCTTTTATCCATTTTTCTATATTTCATGATATGGTTACATTCTGTATATGACAGCAACATATTATTTTTGCGATAATAAGAGGAAGGTGCAAACTGCCTACAAAATGGCTTTTTGCAGAAAGGAGCATTATATGGTTGAAATTCAAAACCTGACCAAATACTATGGAAATAAAGCTGCCCTCAAAGGCATCAGCTTTACCATAAAGGAAAACGAGGTACTGGGCTTTCTGGGGCCGAACGGTGCCGGCAAGTCCACTACATTAAATATTATGGCAGGTGTCATTCCCGCCACCGGCGGCAGCGTCAAGATCCAGGGCTATGACATCGCCCAGCAGCCTGTCAAAGCAAAGCGATGCATCGGCTTTCTGCCGGAGATCCCGCCGGTCTATCCGGATATGAAGGTGCGGGAATATCTGAACTTCGCTGCCGGTCTGAAAGGCATTCCGGCGGCAAAACGCAAAGGGCGAAGTGGAACGTGTCATGGAACGCCTCAAGATCACTGACGTGCAGAAGCGGCTGATCCGGAACCTCTCCAAGGGCTATAAGCAGCGTGTGGGATTTGCCATGGCGATCCTCGGTGACCCGCCGGTGCTGATCCTCGACGAACCTACCGTTGGTCTGGACCCGACACAGCTGATGGAAGTCCGCAACCTGATCCTGGATCTGCGGCGGAACCACGCCATTATCCTGAGTTCCCACATTCTGGGCGAAATCAGTGCTGTCTGCGACCGCATCGTCATCATCAACCACGGCGAGATCAAGGCAGACGACACCATTGAACGGCTGGAAGAAGCTGATGATTCCGGTCTGGTGGTAAAGCTGAAAGTACAGGGCAGTTCCAGAGAAGTGCCGAAGGTCGCCAGAAGTGTGGACGGCGTTGTCCGCGTGGACAATATTCAGTTTGTCCAGACTGGTGTCTATACATACGATGTGGAACTGGAAAATGACGGTGTGCGGAACGCTCTGCTCTGCACTGCTCCAGCACGGTCTGGAAGTACTGGAAATTTCCACCGAAAAGAAAAATCTGGAACAAGTATTTGTCAAGCTGGTCAATCAGAAGACCAAGCACTCCAGTCTGGAGGATCTGTTGCAGGAAATGGACGACGAAGCCGCACAGGAACCCGCAGCCCAGCCGGCAGAGGACAAGCCTGCCGCAGATGCTCCGGCGGAAGATGCTGCCGGAACAGACGGCAAGAAGGAGGACTAACCACCCATGTTTTCACTATATAAAAAGGAATTACAGAGTTACTTTCTGTCGCCGATCGCGTACTTTGTCATCGCGTTCTTTATGGCGACATTCTCCCTGACGTTCATTCAGGAGATCGGTAATGTTTCTTCATCTACCTATACGTTTTCGTTCTCCTCGATCTTTTTACGTCAACATCTTCTATTTCATCTTCCTGCTGCCGCTGCTGACCATGCGGACATTCTCCGAGGAACGCAAAACGGCACGGAAACCTTGCTGCTTTCCAGCCCGCTGAACGTCACGCAGATCGTCATGGCAAAGTTTCTCGCCACGGCGACCATTCTGCTGATCATGCTGGCGGCTTCCCTGTTCTATCCGATCATCACCTCCATTTATGGCCGTGTTATCTGGTCCAGCCTGATCTGTACCTATATCGGCTTCTTCCTGTTTGGTCTGGTGTGCATCGCCCTGGGCATCTTCATCTCCTCTCTGACAGAAATGCCCCTGCTGGCGATCCTGCTGAGCGAACTTGCTATGCTGATGCTGATCCTGATGGACAACCTGAGTGTCAACTCTTTCCTCTCCGGCATTCCGGTGCTCTCTGATGTATTGAGCTGGTTCTCGAACCAAACCAAATTCTATGTATTCTCCCAAGGTCTGATGCAGTTCTCCGACTTGCTGGGATATGTAACGGAAATCGCGGTATTCCTGATCTGGACTATCATTTCCATTGAAAAAGACGCTGGAGCCGGAGGTAAGCTGCTATGAGTCAAAACAAACAAACAAACCGTTTCACAACTGGAAAAACACCAAATTCGCCGGCATGGCAGTGACGCTTTCCATTCTGGTGCTGGTCATTGCTGTGGTTCTGAACATGATCGTTTTCCCGTCTGGACTTCAGCTGGGACATCTCCCAACAAGCAGTACAGCCTGAGCTCCACCACGGAAAAATATCTGGATCAGCTGGACAGCGAGGGAAAAACTGTAGACTTCTACATTCTGACCACCAAGGAAAGTCTGGAAAACGATATGAGTTCCCTCACCCTCTATCGGGCACTGGAAGCTTATGATGCCCACAAGTCGATCAACCTGATCTGGGTAGATCCGGACACCGACAACGACACCATGGAGAAGATCAACTCCGACAATGCATTCACCCTGTCCACCGGTGACATGGTCTTTATCTGCGACAACGTGAAAAAACGTGTCCCCGGTTCTTCTATGTATACCGTCTATACCGATGATGACGGCAACACCACCGGCGAGGACTTCAAAGGGCGAAAACCTGATCACCGGTACGATCAAGGGCGTGGCAGAAAACCGTACACCGACTGTGTATTTCCTGTCCGGTCACGGCGAAAAGTCGCTGGACAGCTACACCAAGTTCACCACCAACCTGACCAACTACAACTACGCCGCCAAGGAACTGAACCTGTCGGAAACTGACAGTGTGCCGGACGATGCGGCTCTGGTACTGGTGGCAGCACCCTCCAAGGATATTACCGATGCAGAAGCGGAAAAGCTGAATGCATATCTGGGACAACGGCGGCAACATCAGCCTGCTGATGTCCCCCAACGGCGGTGCATTCGCCTATACCAATCTGGAAGCGATCATGAAGGACTACGGGTTCTACATGGACTATGACCGCGTTTCGGAAACCAACCCAACTATCACATTTCCGGCGACAAGTACACCATTCAGTGTGAACTGAACGAACTGGACGACGACAGTGAAGCCACCGACCTGACTTCCTCTCTGCTCAATCAGGGACTGTACACCTTTATGCCGGAATCCCGCAGCTTCCGCTACAACGACGAGGGCGGCAAGTACACCATCGCTCCCCTGATCACCACCTATGACAGTGCAGAGGGCGAACCTTACGGCGGCGTCAGCGACGATCCGGAAAAACAAAGCGGACAGATGCTTCTGGCAGCAGACTCCACCAGCATCGCCAGAAACGATTCCAAAATGGTCGTTTTCGGCAACGCGGAATTCATTGATGACGAACATGTCAGCGATGATACCGTTATCGTTCCGGTATACCTGTTCCTGAGCACGATCAGCTGGATGTATGACAGCGACATCGACATGGAGATTTCCACAAAGTCCACCACGAACGACTACATTTCCCTGCAGGATGCCGGATTCGCCAAGGGGCTGATGGTAGTGCTCACCGTCATTCCGGTAGCGATCATGGCTGCCGGCATTGGCATCTGGATCAAACGCCGGAATTCGTAATCCGTTTCTGCCCCAAGGAGGCAATTGTACAATATGAAACGACAACTCATTATCGGGCTGATTCTGGTTCTGCTGATCGGTGTGTGCTTCAGTGCCTATTTCGGCGTGGACTACTACCAGACCCAAAAAAGAGGAAAAGGCTGCAGAAGAAGCGGCAGCTCTCCAGCTGAGTTCCTTTGATTCCGATGCAGTAACAAAGCTGGTGATCCATACACCGGAACTGGATTACACCATTGACAAGGACGACAACAGCCAGTGGCAGGTTGCCGAGGGGGGGATGCGATGCACATCAATACCTATTATATTGATGCCCTCTGCACCTACGGCTGTTCTCTGACAGCGACCAAGGATCTGGGAACTGCGGACAGCGACAAGCTGAAAACCTACGGGCTGTCCGGATCCGATTTCGATCACCTACTACACCAGTGATGCAGACAAGCTCGGAAAAGACCCTGTACATCGGCGGTCAGAATCCCACCAAGTCCAGCTTCTATGTGATGCAGGACGATGACGACCATGTGTATCTGGCAGATGCCAACACCGCCGGTTATCTCTCTATGTCACCAAAACGCAGATGCGTTACCGCTATCTCATGGACGACAAGAGTTCTGACATTCTCAAGCTGACCTTACAGCGGAACGGCGAAACGGTCTATACCTTTGAGGGACACTTCCGAAACTCTGACTACAAACTGACAGAACCGCTGGAAACGCCGATTGCGGTCAACAACGCCAACCTCTCTACCCCTGTTCCCAGCTTACCGAACTGGAAGCTGATGATTTCGGGGACAGCGATGTGACCGAGGACAAGTATGCCGAGTACGGATTCGACAAGCCGGCATACATGTTCCAGTTTACACAGGCGACCGGAGAAGTCACCACCCTGCTGGTGCAGGATTTCGATCCGCTGACATCTTCTTATGTAGACTGTCTGCACAAGGAAACCAACGAGATCCTGAAACTGGACTCCAGCTATCTGGGATTCCTGCAAAAAAATGCTTCAGATTACATGGACGACACCGTCTGCTATTTCAGCATCAGTGAGGTTTCGCACTGACCATGCAGTATCACGGTTCTTTCAATGACAAGACCATAGACATCGACGACAGCTTCACATTTGACGATGCCAGCACCACCTACAGCTGCAACGGAAAAAGCTTCAACAGCGACGACACGGAACTGACCGAGGCGTTCAAGACCTTCTACACCGCACTGTCCGAGATCTCCTACGAATCGCTGGACACTTCTGCACAGGCTCCGACAGATACCGAGCCGGCTCTCCACTTGGAGTATACCATGCTGGACGGCAGCACCCATGTGGTAGACCTTGTGAAAAAGGACGACACCACCTATTGGGTATTCATTGACGGAGAATTCACCCACGCCGTTGTGCGGCAGCGTGCCTTGAGTGGTGAAGACAAGGTGCTGGGAAACCTACACTGCATTCCAGAAGCTTCTGGAATCTGCTGCGGCGTAAACGCTGCATTGAATCATTGCATATTTCTCTGCGGAGATGCTACAGTTTTGTGGCATCTCCGTTTTTGCGGCGAGCGGCGAGTCGCCGCTGACCTTACGCCCCAATTTCAACTGTAAAAAGGTTAGTGTTACGGCGGCGGCAGCCGCCTGTTCGCCCGCCGGGGGAGCTTTGTTGGTGAAAATCTCTTGTATAATCTTCGGGTGATACTGGAATCTTACAGTACAGGTGGAATGCGAGTTCTTTTCTTTTTTGCTTTTTTTTCTTTTCAGTAAAGAAAAAAGAAGCGTAACTCTTTGTGAAACCGGTTGGCTGCTGTAGCGAATACCCCTCAGTCAAGTTCCTACGGCTTGCCAGCTCAGCACAAGGCACGCCCTTCGGGTGCCCTAAAGGGGAGCCTTATATACAAGCTTGCAAACGCCATACAAAATAAAGTTACCCATTTATACTGGAAAACACCTGAATATCAACATTACCGATACAGGCAAGGGCAACTATCGGCGTTGGCAAAGCCACAGGCGGACAGCGAGGGAAACGAGCGAATTCCGCCGGACGGTTTTGACATGGCAGCACTAGAAGTTACACTTTGCGGAGGAACCCCTCCACCGCCTAACGGCGGTCCCCCTCGTACTGAGCGGTCCCTCTGCCCTGCGGGCATCTCCCCACCCCGTGGGGAGTCACCCCTTTCAGGGAGGCTTATGCACAAGCCTGCGGGGCGATGTTGCAGATTTCCATGAAGAATCCTCTAAATCCATTGACAAAACGGTAAAAATGGATTATAATTGTAAAGGCAGTCCGACAAAAAACAGGTTTTCTGCTTCCTTGCCGTAGAACTGCCGCACAAAATCTGCGGACGTGTTTCCGTGTTTGGACAAGGACACGCCCTGAAAAGATCGAATTTTGGTATGAGGTGCAGCAATGAAAGTTCGCAGAAAGAAAAATCCCCACAATACAAAACTCTGGATTAATACCATGATCGGTGTCCTTTGCGGATTTATCGTGGTAGTATTTATCATCGTACTTCTGACACAGACCGGCAAGCCCAAGGTGGAGCAGCAGCTTTCTCCGGCGGCAAATGCACAGGCTCCGGTTGCTACACAGACGGAAGCCCCCACAGAGGCTCCCACCGAACCGCCTGCCCTGCTGACATATCCCACACCGGCAGACAACCTCACAGAACTGACCGCTTCGAATATCTCCAGCGAACATGCTGTGCTGCTGGACGTGGAAAACAACACCGTTCTGGCACAGCGGGATCCGGACGCACGCATTTATCCGGCATCGATGACAAAGATCATGACGCTTTTAGTGGCGGCGGAACATATCGAAAACATGGACGATACATTTACCATGACTTACGAGATCATTGCCCCGCTGATCGAAGCGGAAGCTTCCCGTGCCGGCTTTGAAGAGGGTGAAACCGTTTCCCTGAAAGATCTGATGTACGGGATCGCATTGCCCTCCGGTGCAGATGCTACCACCGCGATCGCCATTTATCTCTGCGGCTCTGAGGACGAATTCGTCAAGCTGATGAACGAAAAAGGTGGAAGAGCTGGGGCTGAAAAATACCCACTTCACCAACGCCAGCGGACTTTACGACCCCAACCACTACAGCACTGCCACAGACATTGCCATGCTGATGTCTGCGGTCATGGAAAATGATACCTGCCGCGAAATTCTGGGCACTTATCAGTACACCACCACTGCCACAGAGCAGCACCCGGAAGGCATTCTGCTGGAGAGCACCATGTACAGCCGCATGTACGGCAACGAAGTCACCGGCATTTCCATTGATGCCGGAAAGACCGGCTACACCGACGAGGCAGGCAACTGTCTGGTCAGCTATGCCACTGACACCGAGGGCAAGCATTTTATCGCTGTCACCGCCAAAGGCCCTACTTATTGGAGAGCCGTATTCGATACCTTTGCGATCTATGGTCTGATCCACAACGGCTATCCTATGCCGACAGACCTAAGCCCAGTGGAAACCGATGAAAACGGTTCTGCCGTGGACCCTACAGACACGTTCACCGATACTACTGATACTGCTGTGCCGGCTGCATAACCGAAACAGCAGCTTTCACAGGAAAGGAGGCTGGTTCCACGCTATGAGCAAACGGAAACAAAGACACATGAGTCCCGCCGGCTTTCTCCTTGCGTTAGTGCTCCTGATTGTCGGGATCTTCGCACTGGACGCATTTTACCGCGTTTTCTTGCAGAATGTTCCCGAAAATATTGTGGGCGTGGGCGGATTTGCTTCTACGCCGTCCGCCTCTGACACTTCTTCCGCAGGAGAGGAAAACGCTGATACCACCGAAGCAACACAACCCAGCGGAACAGTACTACAGCTGACCGCAGCCGATGAGGCAAACGGCTCTCTGATTCTGGTAGATGCCGCACATCCCTATGCCGGTGCACAGGCATGGACAGACTTTTCCGCCGTGACGGACACCAACGTCAAGCCCAGAGATACTTCCCTGCAAATGCAGTCGGAAATCACGGAGCCGCTGTGCAGTCTGTTCGATGCATACGCCGCTGCAAATGGCTATGCCAATCTACAGGTTTACAGCACGCTGGACACCACGCTGAGCAGCACCTCCATTTATACCAATGTTCTCCCTGACCGCAGCAGCGGCTACGGCTTTGACATTGGTCTGATCACCAGCACCGGCGAAGTTGTTCCCTACATCACCAAACGCAATGAGTGGATGGTGACGAACTCGTGGGAATACGGCTTCATTCTGCGGTATCCCAGCGACAAGACAGAAACCACCGGCACACCCTACGCCCCGCACCACTTCCGGTATGTGGGCAAGATTCACGCGGCGATCATGCACGAAAACAACTTCTGTCTGGAGGAATACCTGGACTATCTCCGGAATTACACCATGGAATCCGGCGGGCTGGCATATTCTGACGGCGTACAGTCTTACACGATCTACTACGTTCCCGCAGATGCCAGCGGCACCACAACGGTTTCCCTGCCGGAAAATGCAGTCTACACCGTTTCCGGTGACAACAGCAGCGGCTTTATCATCACCCTGACAAACGGAGCTGTCACGCCGGACAGCGGTTCTACAGAACCGGCATCTGAAACCGGCACTACAACCGCCGCTTATTAAAACAACATGAAACAACAAAAATCCGCCTGAAGAAAACACTTCAGGCGGATTTTTTTTAATGGAGAATAGTGAAACCAATCTGTCTCATTGTCGTTCAAGCAGCTATAGAATTTATAAACTTAAATATGTATAATGAATAAAATGAGGATTCCAAATTTAAAAATTAGTATGCGTTACATACATGAATAATATCTACCATTTCTACATCCACATCAATAATATGACTTTTAAGAATTGATGCGATAGGTTCTGGAACATTTTCTATTACTAACGCTTCACATGGCGAAGAAATTTTCGTATAATACTCAACATGTTCATTGCCATTGTATGAATCAAAGCAATATATCCCTTTTGAGTCATATATTCACAAAAATCCAATTAATTTCTCACCAAATTCTATGCCTTTTATATGCTTTATCTCCGTTCTTTTTCCACAATTATCAAAGTAATTTTCGATTAAGATAGTTTCTTCCTTTGAACGGCAAACAAATTCTGGTACATGCCCATAAACACCAGATGTAAATGCAATAACCCTGTGAAACTTGTCAATAGCAAACCATAGTATATCTTCATATTCTACTTCTAATTCTGATATTCTCATTTTCTGAAGCACACCTCATTTTCACCTTTTTCTTCATATATGGAAAATTTTATTTCACTGCTCGAAAAAATATTAAAAATCATGCTTATTTGTTCCTATTTAAGACCTTAAATATAAATTCAAAAAATAGTTGATGGGAAGAAAACTAAAATAATATATAGATATGCGGTATCCAAAAATAGCTGATAAGCAAGCGAAGAAACTATAGAAAGCAAAAAGAAAAAGCGTACCAAATAAGATAAAGGATAATGACACAATATTGTAAACTACGCATAGCTTTGAAGCTTTTTGGATAAGTTCCTTCCATTTTTTTCAATAACACCATTTTTCAAAAAAACCAAGCTAATGTTCGATGCTGCTTCCAAAACGCATTTTTTTTGCTCTTTTTTCTTTCCTTTTTATTCCATACAGTATAGAAAACAAGAACCAACGAAAGAAAAGAAAATATGTAATGAAAAATACTCCATAGAATACAAATACTGCTCTAGCTGTCGAAAGTGTAAGAGCGTTTCTGATTGTAAGTAAATAATTTTGAATACTTTGAATAAGTGCTGAATCTATCATTTTTTTTGTAGTAATTCAAAAATCATATATTGCCTCTCATTAATGCTTTTTATTATATCCCAATTCTGTTCTGTATTGCTCATCTAAAATGAAAATCAAAATTTCCCAATATATCCATATATTTTAGGACAATACATCTCAACAATACGAAAAAGAATTGGTACTTTTATATAGGGCAATGCTTCGGTCAGTTTTTCAGAACGTCGCTCCATGTTGCCTTGATTCCGGCTCCATGCATTGCAATGTACAGCAGCAAATAGTAGAGATCCTGCGAATCCAGTTTATTGTCATTGTTGATGTCCATCATCAGGATCAGCCAGCGGTTGACGGTCGGATCCTCGTGGAAAACCACGTCCTTTTCGCCCACAGCTGTTCTCGCGATATACAGCAGCAGTTCGAAAACGTCCTGCGAATCCACCTCGCCGTCCATGTTGGCATCACCACGGGTACGCGGCAAAATAATTGGCTTGGTCGTCGTCGCAGTGGCGTTGTCGTGGTGGCTGCGGTGGTGTTGGTGGTAGTTCCGGAACTGGTGGCAGTACTGGTTTCCGACGTGGTTTCCGCAGTCGTCGTTGTTTCCGTCGTCAGAATGGGAATCGTAGACGTTACGGTGCTTTCCGTGGTTTCCGTAGTACTGCTCTCTGTTGTAGTCGTCGTGGTTGTTTCTGTCGTAGTAGTTGTTGTGGTGGTCGTGGTGGTCGTTTCTTCCGTGGTTGTAAAAGTCGTAGTTGTGGTGGTCGTCGTAGTCGTGGTTTCTGTCGTGGTAGTAGTAGTCGTCGTGGTAGTCGTTGTGGTAGTTGTCGTTGTCGTTGTGGCAGAAGTCGTAGTGGTTGTTGTTGTGGTAGTGGTAGTAGTAGTCGTTGTTGTTGTCGTGGTTGTCGTTGTCTTTTTGGTGAATGCTTCCTCTGCGGTAGTTGTCGCAGTCGTGGTAGTCGTGACCGGCTTCTTGGTAAACGTTTCTTCGGTAGTAGTCGTCATAGTCGTTGTCGTGGTGATCGGCTTTTTCGTAAACGTTTCATCGGTGGTTGTCGTTGCCGTAGTTGACTCCGTGGTTTTCGCAGTGGTGCTTTCCGTAGTCGTCAGCGAGGTAGTCGTTTCTGTGGTAGTAGTGGTAGTAGTTACAGTCGTTTCTGCGGTGGTGGTTGTCATTTCCGTCGTAGTTTCGGTGGTTGTTTCTGTGGTAGTCGCAGTGGTTTCTGTGGTGGTCGTTTCTGTGGTAGTCGTTTCGGTGGTGGTTTCCGTTGTTGTGGTGGTGGTGGTAGTCGTCGTCGTTGTGGTTTCCGTTGTTGTGACCGGCTTTTCCTTGGCAGAAACGACAATGGTGCCGATCGCGGTTTCATAGTTGGAACTGTCCGCGGGAACGAACTTCCATTGCAGCTGGTTTCTGCCGGCTTTGAAAGTGCTCGGTGTGTCTGCCGTCCACATCAGAATGCCCTCGGTATTGGCAGTGTCCAGCCGTATCGGCGGCACGTCATCGCCTTCGGTATATTCCGCGGAATCGTCCCATATCACAGTCACCTTGGGCACTGCTTTTCAATGACAAATTCCAGCGATACGCTGCCTGACCAGAGAGTCCTCTGCCCCGCTGACCAGAATCGTTCCTCTGCCGGCGTTGAGATTGTTCTCATAGGAAAGCGTGTAATCCGTGCCCTGTTTCAGTTCGTTGCCTCCTGCAACTACGATCACGTCCGGTGTCAGCGGTTCGCCGGTATAGAAAATGTTCTTCTCATTTTCCAGCGTCACATCGACGATGTTCATGGGGATGTCTTGCAGCTGCACAGTGAAAGATGCAGTCACATTGGGATTTCCTGTGTTATAAGTATAAGTGATATTTTGCAGCGGATCTGTTATATAAACCTTTGTGCCGCTGCATTCGGCATTGTTCCACGTCTGTACAAGGTCTAACCGGAACCCGCTCCACTGCGTCGGTTCCAGATACAGATCTTTTCTGTTGCAGGACGGCTTTTTCAGAACCACACAATTTTGCAGATCGCAGACAGTCATCGGTGCCTGCTCCGACAGGTTCAGTGCCAGCAGCGGATTGCTGCCGGCGTAAAAAGCATATCCAGCTGATGCAGATTGGTCAGCATCAGCCAGCCCAGCTGGTTGCCGCTGCAATCCAGTTCTTCCAGAGCCTGCTGATTGTTGATGTTCAGAGAATTCAGCTGATTTTCCGCACAGTTCAGCACCCGCAGTGAAACCGTTCCCCACGTGAAGCCTGTCAGCTGATTTTTTGCGGCAGTCCACTTCCTTCAGTGCCGTACAGCGGGACAGATCCAAGGTTGTCAGCTGGTTGTTGTCACAAATCAGCTTTTCCAGCTGTAGGTTGGACAGATACAGAGAAGTCAGCTCGTTCTCTCCGCAGTCCAGCAATTGCAGTTCCGGCAGAACATTGACGTTCAGGCTTTGCAGATGCAAGCCGCGGCAGTGCAGCTCTGTCAGCCGATAGAAGTCCGTCAGGTTCAGTTCCCGCAGTGTGGTATTGCTACAATCCAGTATCTCCAATTTCTCGGAAATTCCGGACAGATCGGAGATCGAATTCCCTGCACAGTTCAGCTGCACCAGATTCGGGAAGTAAGAAAGCCCCGTCAGGTCGGCAATGCCGCGATTCGAAAATGTCCAGCTGTGTTACTGCTTTCTGCTCGGAAATTTGCAGCATGCCGTCCCCGTTTTTGTCCAGAGATTGCAGCACGAAAGCACGAAGCACATCGTCCGGAAAATGCTCTGCATCAATGGCAACGGCATCTTCTTCCATGACTGTGGGAATCCATGTGAACGATACCGTCCGACTGGCATCACCGGCATCGATCTGGTACGCATAGCGTATCTCCTGCGAACGGTCGTTCACTGTCAGCACATTCTCCGTACAGGTGGCATTCTGCCACATATCCGGCTGCACCTTTGACGGCTGGAAACCGTCTGCAAGGGCAGACAGATCTACCTGTCCCATGGCGTTAAATGGTATGCTTCGGGTATTGTCGATCACTTCCACCCGCTGTAATTTTGACAAGCCGGTCACGTCCAGTGCGATCAGGTGATTTTCCATGCACCGCAGTGTTTCCAGCTGTTTCTGTGCCGAAACGTCCAGTGTGGTCAGCTGGTTGCCGGAGCAGTCCAGCGTTTGCAGCTGTGTCAGTGTGCCCAGTTCCAGCACAGTCAGCTGATTGCCCTCGCACGCCAGTTTCGTCAGTTCCGTCAATTTGGAGAGTTCCAACGCCGTCAGCTGGTTCGATGCACAGCTGAGTTCCTTCAGCAATGTATTTGCGGAACAGTCTAACGCGGTCAGCTGGTTATTGTTGCAGTTCAGCTTTTTCCAGCTGCCCCAGCGTCCGCAGGGGAATTGTTGTCAGCTTATTATTGGAGCAGTCCAGCGTTTGCAGTGCTGTAAAGTACTCCACGCCGGTCAGGTCGGCGATCTCGTTGACCGAAACGTCCAGTTCTGTGACTTGTTTCAGTTCCGACCGGGAAAGCAGTCCGTCACTGTCGGTGTCATACCGGACAACGATACGGCGGAAATTTTCGTCCGGAAAATGCTCTGCATCAATGGGCACACCCGTTTCCTCTGCTGCCTGCGGCACCAGTGTAAATGTGATTACACTGTCCGGATCATCTGCCTGCACCTGATACTGATATGACACACTCCAGCCGGGGTCTGTGACATAGATACCGCCTGCACCTGCCTCACCATTGGTAATGCTGCCCTGTACCACGCGGGACGGCTGAAAGTTCTCCGCCAGATCTGCAAAGCGGATCCGGTTCAGGCTGTCCATTGCAACAGTACATTTGTTGCGTGCCGCACTCAGCTTTTTGCAGTGTCACGCCATCAGCTGCTTGCAGTGCAGTCAGCTGATTGTTGATGCACACCAGCGATTCCAGATTCGGCAGCGACTCGGTTTTCAGCACGGTCAGCTGGTTGTTGGAACAATTCAGTGTAGCCAGTTCCGGACACTGTTCCACCGCCAGTGCCGGAATCTGGTTGCTGGCACAGTTCAGGGATCTCAGTACGGAAAGAGCTGATAAGTCTAAAGCAGTCAGCTTATTCATGGAACAATTCAGCGTGGTCAGTTGGGACAGTCCGCCCAGTTCCAGCGAAGTCAGCTGATTCAGCGAACAGTTCAATGTCGTCAGTTCCGGCGAATTCGTCAGATCCAGCGTTTTCAGGCGGCACTGGGCACAGTAGAGCACTTGCAGATGAGAAAGAGAAGCAACAGAGAGTTCCTGCAATGTGCTGTTGCTGGAGCAGCGGAGTTCCTCCAGAAGGCTGTTCTCCGGCAGTACCAGCGAGGAGAGATTATTACTGGAACAGTTCAGCGTTTTCAGTTGAGAAAGCGTTGTCAGATCCAGCTTCCGCAGATTGTTGGCGGAGCAGTCCAGCGTTTCCAGCCGGACAAAATACTGGATTCCGGTCAGATCCCAGATAGACTTCCCGCCGATGAGCATTTCTGTTACGGCAAACAGTTCCCCGCGGGAAAGGCTGCCGTCGGCATTGGTGTCCAGTCCCTGTACATAGCTGCGGAATGCACTGTCCGGAAAATGTACTGCATCAACAGGCAGCAGCAGTTCCTCTGGCTGTAAGGTAAACTGCACCGTCTGGGTTCTGGCGGCATCGAGATAATAGGTATAGGTCACCGGCTGGCTAAGGTCTGCCACCGTCAGAACACCGTCCTGCACCGTGCCGTTTGTCCAGTTCTCTGCCTGCTCTGCGGAGAAGCCGGACAGTTGGGACAAGTCCAGCTGTCCCAGAATATCCGGCGAGATCGCAGCCACGTTTCCATCAGCAAACACTGTGCCGCCTGCCAGTTTCGTGCCGTCGATTTGCAGGGCACAGAGTTGGTTATCCGCACAGAACAGCTCTTGCAGGTTGCTCTGCCTGCTCAGTTCCAGAGAGGTCAGCTGGTTTTGTTTGCAGGAGAGCACCTCCAGCGAGATTCTTCCGGCAGCAGCAGTTCTTTCAGCCCGCAGCCGTCACAGGACAGCATCTTCAAAGCGGAAAATCCGGAAACGTCCAGTCGTTCTAAAGAAATTCCGCTGCACTGCAAATTCTCCAGCCAGCACAGCTGTTCCATTCCGGTAAGGTCTGTGATGCCGCTGTCTGCGGAAATCGTCAGAGCCTTGGCTGCCTGTAGTTCCGCCAGCGAGAGCCAGCTGTTTCCGTCAGTGTCAAAGCTGTCGCGGACAAGGCTCCGGAATGCTGCGTCCGGAAAATGCTCCTCGTTCAGCTGCAAATAACACGCTTCGTCCGGCTGCAATGTCAGGGTGAACGTTGCCACCGGCACTGCCTGCTGGCTGTCCAGCCGGTAGCCATAAGACACACGTTCGGTGTCTGCCGGAATTTGCAGTACATTGGCGGCATCTTCCTTCACAGAAGCGTTCTCCCAGCCGGTGATGCGGTCTTGTTCCAGTTCCGGCAGATTGTTCAGGTCATAGCTGTACGCTCCCGCCTGTTCCGGCTGCGGCACAATGGCACGCTGATTGCCGGCAGTTTCCAGTATTTCCAGCGTCAGTCCGGTGGTGTCCAGTTCCACCAGCTGGTTCTGGGAACAGTCCAGTTCGCGGAGAGCAGAACACTCCGACAGGAACAGGGACGGCAGGGCATTTTCCGAGCAGTCCAGTTTCTGAAGAAGGGCATTGTATACGTCCAGTTCTGTCAGCTGGTTGCCGGAGCAGTCCACTTCCTCCAGCTTGGCATTCTGGGAAAAGTTCAGCGTAGTCAGCTGGTTGTTGGAACAGTTTACAGTCTGCAAATTGGAATTCGCAGAAACGTCCAGTGCTGCCAGCTGATTGCCGGAGCAGTCCACAGTCTGCAAATTGGAATTCGCAGAAACGTCCAGCGTAGCCAGCTGGTTGCTGGAACAGTTCACAGTCTGCAAATTGGAATTCGCAGAAACGTCCAGTGCCGCCAGCTGGTTGCCGGAGCAGTCCACAGTCTGCAAATGGGAATTCGCAGAAACGTCCAGCGCAGCCAGCTGGTTGTTGGAACAGTTAACAGTCTGCAAATTGGAATTCGCAGAAACGTCCAGCGTAGTCAGCTGATTGCCGGAGCAGTCCACAGTCCGCAAATTGGAATTTGCAGAAATATCCAGTGCTGCCAGCTGATTGCCGGAACAGTCCAGCGTTCCCAAAAGGGCGTAGGAATCCAGCGACAACTCTGTCAGAGCACAGTCACTACAGTCCAACATCACCAAAAAGGAAAACGCACCGTTTTTCTCCGGCAGTTTCAGTGCAGACAAATCCGGATTCGCAGAGCAATTCAGCTGCAACAGCTGTGCAGCACCGGAAATATCCAATGCCGACAACGTGTTTCCGGAACAATCCAGCTGCTGCAATTTGGAAAAGACATCGATCCCCGTCAGATCGGCAATGCCCTGCTGGGATACATTCAGATCAACGACTTCGCTGCATTCCGTCGCGGACAGCATGTTGTCACCGTCGCTGTCCAGCTGTTCGGAAATGTAGTTCCGAACTGCTCGTCCGGAAATCGTTCTGCCGAAATGGCGATCTCCTCCCCCGCCGCCGCATCTGCTGCAAATGCCGGCAGCGGCAGGCTGGTCACAGCCATCATGCCCGCCAGTAAAAAGCTAAGGCAACGGTATCGATTCGTGTTTGGGTTCTGCACAAACATCGCTTCCTCTCTATGCAGGCAGCCCCACGCCGAACCTACCTGACAGACTGACATGACGCTGCTTTCAGATCCTCCGGAAAGCACTTCCGGGAGGCGTTTTTATCTAAGGCAATACCGCACAAAAGAGCGTCTGGCGACTTTGTACGCCATCTGCTTGCAAATTTCCCTTCAGAGCCTGTTTCGTATCTTCCCGCACGCATCTTGCGTGCATATTTTCGAGATATTTCGGGAAAATACTCGAAAATCCACAAAGGATTTTCTCCGTTTTCCCTTCATCTAAAAAAAAATCTGACGACGCAATCTGCATACGTCAGATACGAAACAACTCTCATATTTCACAAAAATGCTCGTGAATACATCCAGTATTCACTCCGCTTTTGTTTCATCTGACGAAAAATTTGACGACGCATCTGTCGCACAATCTTTGTGCGGTATTGCCCTAAAGTCATACATTAATATTATAGCACAAATGCCACAAAAAGTCAAACATATTTTTCCATTTTTCGGTTTTCAAATCTAATTTCTATTCCGTTGCAAAATTGCCAAAGAAGCAAGAACTTGTGGAAAAATTCTGTAAGACAGCCGGTGTTTCCGTCATTCCTCACAAAAACAGCGTTGTCAAATTCTACAAAAAAGCTATTGACAAAAGGGATAAAATCGATTATAATGTAAGAAATATCGTATGTATACTCATGCACTGAAAGGAGCTTATTCTTATGAGATCAAATTGAGAAAAACTATTGCAGGCATCGTTGCCATTGCGGCACTGATCCCCTGCTGTCTGGGCACGACCGCTTATGCAGCACCTCAGAGTGCTGCCGACACGGTGATCTCGGCAGTGATGCCGGAACTGGAAGAACCGATGCCGTCCAGTCAGGTCGATGCACAGATCGCAGCAGATGTGAAAGCAGCGATCAGCGGCACTGCCGGCGGTCTGGAAACCATTCCCACACCGAATTATGCGGAAGATCCCGACGTTGAGATTCCGGACGGCAAACCGACACAGGACGGCAAGCTGTACTACAAGATCGTATCGAAAAGGCACAGATCACCGGCTGTGCACCGGGCACCACTGATCTGGTGATTCCGGATACCATTTATGACGAAGAGGACGAAGAAGATTATCCGGTAACCTTTATTGCTGCGGCTGCATTCTACGGCAACAAGGAATTGCAGACCGTCACCATGCCGGACGGTATGGTGGGCATCGGTGCAAACGCATTTCTGGGCTGTACCAATCTGACCAGCGTCAGCATGCCGGACAGCGTGGCTTCCATTAACGGCGGTGCGTTCTGCTCCTGCTCCAACCTGACAGACATCAAGCTGCCGGCAAGCCTGTACTTTGTCGGTGACGATGCATTCTCCTACTGTGTGCATCTCTGGAATCCATCACGATCCCCGGAAATCTGACTTCCATCGGCTCTACCATGTTTGCAAACTGTGCAAAGCTGAAAACTGTCGTTCTGGAAGAAGGCGTACAGAGCATCGGTTCCAATGCATTCTATGGCTGTTCAAGTCTGGACACTGTGCAGTTCCCCGAAAGCTCCTGCACCAGAATCAACGCAAATGCCTTTACTTATTCCGGTCTGTCTTCTATCGAACTGCCGGACAGTGTGACTAATGTTGCAACAGCAGCATTCAGCCACTGCCAGAATCTGAAAACTGTCAAGCTGTCCTCCGGCATGACTTCCCTGCGGAAGGACACCTTTGCATACAGCGGTCTGGAAAGCATTGAAATTCCGGACAGCATCACCACGATCAAATCCGGCGTATTCGCTTATTGCAGCAACTTGAAATCCGTAACACTGCCGCAGACACTGAAGCAGGTGGACGAGATCGTATTCTACAGCTGCGGTTCTCTGAAAGCATTGTCCTGCCGGATTCTCTGACCAAGATCAGTGACAACCTGTTCTATCGCTGCACCAGCCTGAATGATGTCAAGTTCGGGGCAAATGTTAACTCGATCGGTGCTTCTGCATTCTACGGCTGCACCAGTCTGACAGAAGTCAACATTCCGGATACCGTCACCAAGCTGGGACAGAGTGCCTTTGCAGAGTGCACCAATGTTACCAAAATCACTGTTCCGGACTCTGTGACCGATCTCGGCAAGTGGACATTCTACAACAATGCCAACCTGACCGATGTCACCATCGGCAACGGCGTTACCAATCTGGATAACTACCTGTTCTACCGCTGCAATAAACTGGACAATGTTACCGTTCCGGAAAGCGTTAAAAAGGTGGGACAGTACGCCTTCGGCGGCTGCACTTCTATGAGCAACATTCAGCTTCCGGATTCTCTGGAATCGATCGACAAGTGTGCATTCGTAGACTGCGATTCTCTCACAAATATCACCATTCCGAAAAACGTTTCCTCTATCGGCAGCAATGCATTCGGCTACAAAGTGGAAAAGGATACGCTTGTAAAGGGCAATGATATGACCATTACCGGCAATGAGAGCACTGCCGCAAAGGACTACGCAAACGCAAACGACATCACATTTGATTCGCTGGATCCGATCACGACTACAAATACCGAAGTTCCGGTAGCAACAGACACCACCGTTCCGGTAGCAACGGATACCACCCAGACTACAGAAGGCAGCAACAGCGGTACAACTGAAACGGTTCCTGCCGGTGTCGTTCTGTACGGCGATGTCAATCTGGACGGCCGTGTAGATGTTACCGACTGTGTTCTGCTGAACAAGGCAGTTGCCGGTTCGGTACAGCTGGACACCGCAGCGAACAAGAATGCAGACTGCAACGGCAACGGCGAAATCAGCTCTGATGATGCAACCGTTCTGATGCAGTTCATTGTAAACCTTGTCAAGACTCTGCCGTACAACGGCTGATCTCAGAACCTGTCTTCACAATCATTTGCAAACCATTTCATGATATGACAAAAGCGCACAGCTTTTTCGGAAGCTGTGCCTTTTCATTATGGCAATACCGCACAAAGATTGTGCGACAGATGCGTCGTCAAATTTTCGTCAGATGAAACAAAAAGCGGAGTGAATACTTGATGTATTCACGAGCATTTTTTGAAATATGACGGGAAATTTGCAGGCAGATGGCGTGCAAAGTCGCCAGACGCTCTTTGTGCGGTATTGCCTCGTATCCGTTGTTATGCCGGCAGCCGTGGGATCAGCTGCATGAGGAACATCGCCAGCAGCTGGCTGTCCCTGCTGTCCACTGTGCCGTCTGCGTTACAGTCCATCGCAGGTCGCTGCACTTCGCTGCCCTGTACGCTGCCCAACAGGTACTGATTCAGCAGCACCAGATCATCTACCCTGCACACGCCGTCATTGTTACAGTCCCCACCTCCGGCAGCAGAATCTCTCCGGCAGTGACAGTTGTTGCTGTCGTGGTTGCAGTGGTGCTGTCAGAGGTAGTCTGTGTTGTCGCTCGGGTCGTGGTTGTCGTCTGTGTGGTGGTCGTTGTCGTTTCAGTTGCAGCTGTGGTTGCGGCAGTCGTCACAGTCCCGAACAACAGAAATGTCCGGTCATACTTTTTCGCGTAAGCCTGTGCGGTAGAACCCGCATAGCCGTAGAGCACCGTTTCCGCAGGAACTGCCGATGCTGCCCCAAAGGTGCAGTCACTGGAATAAACACGCAGCGTGTTCAAACTGGTACACGCCGCAAAAGCACCTGCTCCCACAAGGGTAACTGTCTGCGGCAGCGTGGCAGTCTGCAACGCAGAACAGTTCCGGAACGAGTGGTATTCCACGCGGGAAGTCAAAATCATGGAAACCGCCTGCAAAGCGGTACAGTTTTCAAATGCCCCGATGCCACCGGTGCCGTAGGAAACCGCAGTCACGGTTTTCGGCAGGTCCACCAGTTGTACGGCAGCGTTTCCGGCAAATGCCCCTTTGATCGCTGTAACCGGCAGCCCGTCTGCCTCCTCCGGCACGGAAACAGATACGTCCTCGCCAGTGTACGCCGTCAGAACCGCGTGGTCTGTGTACAGCTGGTAAGTGAAATCTCCCTCTGTCAGAACAGTACCCGTTTCATCAGTGCCGTCATCCTCCGGCACGTCCGGTAGGTCATAGAGATAGTCCCATCTCTCGCCGTCTGCCGTGTTGGGCGTGTGATTCTTGGAAAAACTCGTTTCTCCCGCGGCAAAATATTTGTCTGAACTGGTGGAGTCGTTCCACGTCACATCAAAATAATAATAGTAGCCGTCGTCCATCTGAGCCATGTTCCGCATGCCCGCCGCCGTTTCCCAGCCCGACAATGTAGGCATTCGCCACGCCGGCAGCGTTCATCAGCAGCTGGAACGCCTTGGCATAGCCCTCGCACACTGCCGCACAATAGCGTTCATCAAACGCCCCTACAATGCTGTGTGATGCCATGGAATCGTCCGGATTACCGCTGGCATCATAGGCGTAAGTCAGGCTGTTGCAGAGCCAGTCATTGGCGGCTCTGGCTTTTTTGCCCATGCAGTATCCTGTGCTTCCACCTGTTCCCGTGCCGCAGTGATCTGTGTTTCCAGTGCACGGCGTTCCGCCTGTCGTGCCGTCCCGCTGGTGTATTCCTCGACGCAGGCGATATAAACCGCACCAACATAGTTTTTTCCGTTTCAAAATCGTAGTCCATGCTGTACAAGTAGTTGTTCCCCACAAAAAATACATGGGATTGTCATTGCGGAACATGGAAATGACCTTGACGGTATCCTCGTTGGAGAGAGAAGAATCCGTATTGCTGACTACGGCAAAGCAGGGTAGCTTTTCCTCATCAGAACCGTAAGACACTCCTTCTGCCGCCGCAGTTCCGGTATAAAATGCATGTGCCGCCGCCTTGATCTTGCGGTACAGGCTTTTTTGTGCATCGTTCAGAACGTCATAGCCCATTGTGGAACTGTAAATGTCCTCCGGATACGCTGCCTGTTCGTCCGGGGACGTGTTCCCTGCTCCGTAAAGGGCAATTTCCGGCGTGTGTTCCACCGGAATCCCCTGCACCGAAAGCAGATCATCTGTCATGGCAGTTTCCGCCGCAGACACCGGCGGCAACGCCGAAAGCGATGACATCAGCATTGCCGCCGCCAAAAAAGCCCCATCCTGGGGGTGATCCAATTGTGCCGCATTTGCCGACACCTCCTTTTTCTGCGATTGCAGAATTTTCAACTTCTTTTTATTATATCATATTTATAGTTTTCTGTCAATCCAGAGATGCGTCTTTGTGCAAATTCACATCACTCACAAAAATTTCCTCCGATTCCAAAAATTCGGTGAGAAATTCGTGCTGTGCAATTGGAAATCCACTATTTTTTTCAAACTGTTACATCTGATTTTGTGCTTTTCCCCAGTCAATCGACACTTTTAGGGTGGAAAATCATTGGAAACGTACAATTTTCAGAAAATCGTTCGGCATTATTGACAAAAAAACTGAAATCAGTTATAATAATAAAGTATGTTGTGTTCCGCTTGTTTTTATACGGCACACAGGTGTTTATCGCGGAGAAACCGGCATCCCAACGAGAGCCTGTCGGTTTCTCCCAGCTTCATGTATAAGGGAGAGGTTTTTCATGAGTCTAAAACTGTTCGAAGTGGCAGGCACGCATATTTTCAGCATGTCCGCCATTGTCATGGTCCTGTTCTTTGTCTTTGCGATCATTGTCGTAGGCTATCTGCTGGGCAAGATCAACATCAAGGGCGTTTCGCTGGGAACCGCTGCCATCTTTCTGGTGGCTCTGGTCGTTGGCCACTTCAAGGGCGTGGCATTCGGCGACAACGGTATTGCCGCGTGGATCGCTGACGTAGAGGCACAGGACGCTGTCAACTTTTATTTCAAGTTGATCCAGGCTTTGGTCTGATCCTGTTCGTCACTTCCGTTGGTCTGATCGCCGGTCCGACATTCTTCAAGAATCTGAAGAAAAAACGCCAAGTCCTACGTTCTGCTGGGTGCGATCATCATTGCTGCCGGTGCAGGTGTCTGTGCTCTGATCACACTGCTGGTGCCGGACATGAATTCTGCCATGAGCGTTGGTCTGCTGTCCGGTGCACTGACCAGTACGCCGGCATTTGCCGCAGCACAGGAAGCGATCGGGGAAAGTTCTCCGGTGTTCAAGGAAATCGCCGTAGGGCATGCCGTGGCATATCCGTTCGGCGTTATCGGCGTTGTTCTGTTCGTGCAGATCGTACCGAAAGGTACTGAAAGCCAACATGGATGAAGAACGTGCCAAGCTGACTTCTGTAGACACTGGCGAAGAAAGTCCGCTGAAGCAGAAAAAGCTGTTTGAAATGGACAAATTCGGTCTGGGTGCATTTGCCCTGACCGTTCTGACTGGTGCCATTCTGGGCTGCATCAACATTCCGCTGGGTGCAGGTTCCTTTAATCTGGGCACTACCGGCGGCCCGCTGATCATGGGTCTGATTTTCGGACACTTTGGCAGAATCGGCAAGCTGAGCATGAAAGTCAACAAGCATCTGCTGGAAGTCTTTCAGGAATGGGGACTGGTTCTGTTCCTCATCGGTGCCGGCGTAGACGGCGGTGCCGGATTCGTACAGACACTGGAAAAGTACGGTCCGCTGCTGTTCCTGTGGGGTGCACTGATGACGATCATTCCGCTGTTCATCGGCTTCTTCCTTGCGAAGAAGGTGCTGAAAGCTGAGCCTGTTCAACAACCTCGGTTTCTATCACCGGCGGTATGACCAGCACACCGGCTCTGGGTGCTCTCATCAATACCAGCGGCACACCGAACGTTGCAAGTGCTTACGCTGCAACCTATCCGATCGCACTGGTACTGGTGGTTCTGGCATCGCAGTTCCTCACATATCTCTAAATTTATTTGAAACTAAAAAAACCCGTCCGCACCATGGCTCTCCGGTGCGGACGGGTTTTTTATGATTTCACAGCTTGTACAATATGATGCCTTACAGTCCTGCCTGCCAGTCCCAGTTGTACAGTTCCAGTGCAGTCAGATCGTAAGGCGTCTGCTGGTAGACGCAGTAATTCAGCCAGTTGGAGAACAGCAGGTTCGCACTGCACCCCCAGCTGAAATGGGGTTCCTTGGTGGGATCATCATCTGGAAAATAGCCATAGGGAACCGCGATCTCTGCTCCCTTTTCCTTGTCCCGAAAATACTCCCCTTTCAGCGTGTCCCGATCATACTCGGAATGACCGGTGATGAAGTACTGTCTGCCGTTTTTGTTGGCGACGATGTGCACGCCGGAGAGTTCCGACTCCGTCAGAATTTTCAGCTGCGGCACCTTTTCGATGTCCTCCCGATGCACTTCCGCGTGGCGGGAATGCGGTGCGTGGAACACGTCGTTGAAGCCGCGGGCAGCTGA
>VOFE01001638.1_pt1 | contig 24001 bp, 34 predicted proteins | sample 5384071 | NCBI WGS metagenome assembly VOFE01 (sample SAMN12384724, study PRJNA508395) | human gut metagenome | isolation source: healthy gut D | host: Homo sapiens
GGCATCTAACAACGCCTACTGGGCATCCTTCGAGGGGGCTGCGGCGGATGCCAGCCAGAAGGTGTACGACACGATTTTGAAGGGCTACGGCCAAGAGGACGGCATCCGCTCCTACGGGACGGTGGTGGACCTGCTGGTGGCCTATTACCGGGACACGGCCCGGACCAACGGATCGGAGGGCTTGACCACATGAACATTCTGGTGACACTGGACCGCAACTATCTCCCGCCCCTGCGGGTGATGCTGGGCTCTCTGCTGCGGAATGATCCTGGCGAGACCTTTGAGATTTACGTCATCGGAGACGGCCTGCTGCCGGAGGACTGGGCGGCACTGGAGGAGCTCTGCGCCGGTCGGGGGCGCATCCACCCGTTGGAGGTGCCGGCGGACCTGTTCGCCGACGCGCCGGTGGCCCGGTACTGGACCCGGGCCATGTACTACCGGCTGCTGGCGGCGGAGCTGCTTGCCGCGTTCTCTGGACCGGGTGCTGTATCTGGACCCGGACATTCTGGTAATCAATCCCGTCCGGGCCCTGTATGATACGGACCTGGAGGGAGACCTGATGGCCGCCGCCACCACACCGGGCTGCTGGCGGGCATCACAGACCCGGTGAACCGGCTGCGGCTGGAGAACTATGAGGCGGAGGCCTACTACAACTCCGGCGTACTGGTGATGGATCTGTCCGCCATGCGGCGGGAGGTCCGGCCGGGTGACATCTTCGACTATGCCCGGGAGCACGCCGACATTCTGCTGATGCCGGACCAGGACGTGCTCAACGGCCTGTACGGCGGACAGATCCTGGGGGTGGACGACAGCCTGTGGAACTACGACGCCCGGCGGTTTGACCGCTACCTGCTGCTCAGCCACGGGGAGCAGGATATGGACTGGGTGATGGACCACACGGCCATCCTCCACTTCTGCGGCAAGCGCAAGCCCTGGAACCACAGCTATCAGGGCCGGTTTTCCGCCCTGTACAAGCACTACCAGCGGCTGGTGGAGCGGCGGTGAGGGCGGTACCGATCCACGCGGCTGTCTTCTCGGTGGCCGAGGGCGGCCGCCCCTACCCGATGGAAAAAACGCCGGGATGGCAGAGATCCGTCCTGAAGCAAATCAAACAAGCGGTCCCGGGTTTTACCCGGGACCGCTTTTGCGCATGGTATTTTATTTCATCAGCTCGCACACCAGATCAGTGTAGCCGGAGGGATCCTCCAGGGGCAGACCTGCGATCAGCAGAGCCTGGTCGTACAGCAGCGTGGCGTACTTTTTGGCCTTCTCCGGGTCCGCTGTCACGGCGGCCTCCAGGGCCTGGAAAGCTGGGTGCTCCACATTCAGCTCCAGAATCCGCTCGGCGCGGATGGCGCTGTCCGGCTGGACCGCCTGGAAATACTTCTCCATCTCAAAGCTCAGGCCCTCCCCTGCCGTCAGGCACACGGGATGGGACTTCAGCCGGGCGCTGGCCTTGACCTCCTTCACCTGATCTCCCAGGGTCTCCTTGACGAAGTCGAACACGGCCTTGTGGGCGTCTGCGGCCTCCTCGGCCTTCTTCTCGGCACCCTCCTCGATCTCCTGGTCCAGGACAGAGCGGAACTCCTTGTCCTGGAAGGTGTGAAGGATCTGGGCGCAGAACTCGTCCACCTCCTCCGTGAAGTAGAGGATCTCCGTGCCGGACTCCCGCAGGCCCTCGGTCTGGGGCAGTTTGTCGATCTTCTCCAAGCTCTCGCCGGCCGCGTAGTAGATGAACTTCTGCTCCTCCTTCATCCGGGAGACATACTCCGCCAGGGTGACGGGCTTCTTTTCCGTGGAGGAGTAGAACAGCAGCAGATCCTGCAGCAGGTCCTTGTGGGCGCCGTATTCGCTGACGACGCCGTATTTGATCTGCCGGCCAAAGTTCTTCCAAAATTTCTCGTAGCCCTCCCGGTCGTCCTTCGGCAGCGGCTTACCAAGCTCGCTCTTGATCTTCTTCTCCAGGTTGGCCGCGATCACCTTCAGCTGGCGGGTGTGCTGCAGCAGCTCCCGGGAGATGTTCAGGGAGAAGTCGGGGGAGTCCACCACCCCCCGGACGAAGCGGAAGTGCTCGGGGAGCAGATCGGCGCACTTGTCCATGATGAGCACGCCGTTGGAGTACAGCTGCAGTCCCTTCTGGTACTCCTTGGGTATAGTAGTCAAGGGCCTGGCACCGGGGATGAACAGCAGCGCCTTGTAGGTGACGGCGCCCTCGGCGGACACGGCGATGACCTTTTGGGGGTCGGCGTAGTCGTGGAACTTGTCCCGATAGAACTTGTTGTACTCCTCCGGCTTCACGCTGGACTTGCGCCGCTGCCAGAGGGGGACCATGGAGTTCAGCGTCTCCTCTTCCTGATACGTCTCGTACTCCGGCTTGTCGTCGGGGCTACCCTCCTTCCGGCGGGTCTTGGAGACCTCCATTCGGATGGGGAAGCGGATGTAGTCGGAATACTTCCGCACCAGCTCTTGGAGCCGCCAGGACTCCAGGAACTCACTGTACTTCTCATCATCGGTGTCCGCCTTGATGTGCATGATGATGTCCGTGCCCACGGCATCCCGCTCGCATTCGGTGATGGTGTAGCCGTCGGCGCCGGAGGACTGCCACATCCAGGCGGCTCGGCTGCCGTACTTCCTCGAGACCACCGTGACGTGGTCGGCCACCATAAAGGCGGAGTAGAAGCCCACGCCGAACTGACCGATCACGTCGGTGTCCTTGGCGTCGTCCCCCACCTCCTGCTTGAATTTGTAGGAGCCGGAGGAGGCGATGACGCCCAGGTTGTTCTCCAGGTCCTCCTTGGTCATGCCGATGCCGTTGTCGGAGACGGTCAGAGTCCGGTGTTCCTTGTCCACCTTGATCTCGATCTTGAAGTCCTTGCGGCTCATGCCCACGGCGATCATCCGTCAGGGCCTGGTAGCACAGCTTGTCCAGGCGTCGCTGGCATTGGAGATCAGCTCCCGGAGAAAGATCTCCTTGTGGGTGTAGATCGAGTTGATCATCAGGTCCAGCAGCCGCTTGGACTCCGCCTTGAATTGCCGTTTTGCCATGATATTGCACTTCCTTTGGTGTTTTTCTCAACAGAAATCAGTATAGCACTTTGAACAAAACAAATAAATGACCAATTTGTAAATTCCGCCCGCAAACGGTTGTGCGGCGGTGGGTTTGCGTGTAAAATAATGACAGAATCACACCCTGCGGCAGGAGCCGCCGGAAAAGGAGTCCTTATCTATGGGAGTCTTTCAAAAATCGGGAACGCACTGGCCCGGCTCATGTACGGACGCAACGGCGTGGACCAGTTGAGCCTGGCCATTGTGGTGGGAAGTCTGGTTCTGGACCTCGTCTCCATGTTTGTGGCCCCCCATCATCTGTGGCTGGGGAATGCGCTGTACCTGGTGTCCATCGCCGCTTGGGCCTTCGCCCTGTTCCGCATCTTCTCCCGGAATCTCACCAAGCGCCGGAGCGAAAACCAGCGGTGGGTGAACTGGATGTGGCGGATGAAGAGCGTACAGCTTCTGGGTCAGTATCCCTATCTCACCGATCTTGCCGCCGCTGATGTGGGCGACCTTGCCCTCCCCAGTCAAGCTCCTTGACGGGGGGAGACGACGGCAGGCCGTGCCGGTGCCGGTGCCGAAGACTTCTTCCAGCTTGCCTTCCTCGGCAGCCTTCATGATGTCAGCGATGGCAACACGCTCCTCGTGCACCTTGTAGCCCCAGTCCTTCAGCAGCTCGATGATGCTGCGGCGGGTGACACCGGGCAGAACCGTGCCCACGCAGGGTGCGGTGTAGATCTTGCCGTCGATCTTGAACATGATGTTCATAGAGCCGACTTCTTCCACATACTTCTTCTCAACGCCATCCAGCCACAGAACCTGCGAGAAGCCGCGCTCCTCAGCCAGCTCACCGGCCTTGATGGAGGCCGCGTAGTTGCCGCCGCACTTCGTGAAGCCGGTCAGGCCGGGCGCTGCGCGGATGTACTGATCTTCGACGTAGATGCGGACGGGGTCAAGACCCTCGGCATAGTAGGCGCCGGACGGAGCCGCGATGACGGCGAAGCGGTAATGCTTGGCGGCGTGGACGCCAAGACCGACGTCGGTCGCGATGCAGAACGGGCGGATGTACAGAGACGCGCCGTCAGAATGCGGCACCCAGTCGCGGTCGACGTCGACCAGTGTCTTGACAGCCTGCACGAAATCCTCCGGCGGGATCGGGGGCATGCCCAGACGATCTGCGGAATCATTGAAACGGTTGGCGTTGCACTCCGGGCGGAACAGCTGGATCTTGCCCTCGGCGGTGCGGTAGGCCTTCATGCCCTCGAAAATTTCCTGAGCATAGTGGAACACGGTGGTAGCGGGATCCATCTCCCAGCAGCGCATAGGGGACGATGGCGGGCGTCATGCCAGCCGTTCAGGGGGACGAACTTGGCCTTGGCGCCGGTGAACATCTCCTGGATCATCTTCTCGATGGTCTCCGCCTTCAGCACCTTAGTGCCGGCCACATAGGCGCCCAGCATCACCATGTTGCTGACCTTGGGGTTGCCCACCTCGTCGGCGATCTGGGAGCAGGGGATGTAGTAGGCCGTCAGGTCCGTGCGGGAGACTTTATCCGTCACCACGTCGCTGTTGACGAATACCATGCCGCCGGGGACGACGCCCTCCTCGAACTTGACCAGGAGGGCTCATTCAGGGCGATGAGCTCGGTGGGATGGGCGAACACGGGAGATCCCACGGGCTTGTCGGAGAGCACCACAGAGCAGTTGGCGGTACCGCCGCGCATCTCGGGGCCGTAGGAAGGAGCCCAGGTAACGTTCAGGCCCTCAGCCATGCCGGCCTCTGCCAGATTCTTGCCGATGGCCAGGCCGCCCTGGCCGCCGAAGCCGGAAATGACGATCTCTTTTTTCATCTCATTTCACCTCCGCGCCTTCCGGGGCCGTCTCCTTGATGACACCCAGAGGATAGTAGGGGATCATGTTGTCCTTCAGCCACTCGTTGGCCTTCAGCGGCGTCATGCCCCAGTTGGTGGGGCAGGTGGAGAGAACCTCGACAAAGGTGAAGCCCTCGCCGTTCATCTGCTTCTGGAATGCCTTCTTGATGGCCTTCTTGGCCTTGTTGATGTTGGCAATATCCGTGACGCAGACCCGCTCGGCATAGGCGCAGCCGTCCAGGGTGGAGAGCATCTCCGCCATGCGGATGGGCATACCGGCCTGCTCCCGGGTGCGGCCCTCCTGGCAGGTAGTGGTCTTCTGGCCGATCAGAGTGGTGGGGGCCATCTGGCCGCCGGTCATGCCATAGATGGCATTGTTGATGAAGATGGTGGTGACCTTCTCACCGCGCATGGCGGCGTGGACGATCTCCGCGGCGCCGATGGAGGCCAAGTCGCCGTCGCCCTGGTAGGTGAACACCGCCTGATGGGGATGGGTGCGCTTGATGCCGGTAGCTACGGCAGGCGCCCGGCCGTGGGCGGCCTCCTGCATGTCGCAGTTGAAATACTTGTACGCGAAGACGGAGCAGCCCACGGGGCACACGCCGATGGCGTCATCCAGCAGACCCAGCTCCACCAGCGACTCTGCCACCAGCTTGTGGATGATGCCGTGGTGGCAGCCGGGGCAGTAGTGGAACTCCACGTCCGTCAGGCCCCGGGATTTCTCATATACGATCGCCATGTCACTTGCCCTCCTTCAAGGCCTTCTTGGCCGCTTCTACCATCTCTTCCACGGTGGGCATCACGCCGCCGGCGTGGCCCAGGTAATGGATGGGCTTTCTGCCCTCCACGGACAGACGGACATCGTCGATCATCTGGCCGGTGGAGCTCATCTCCACATCCAAAAATGCCTTCACGTGGTCGGCCTTGGAGAGCTTGCGCAGGGCCTCCTCCGGGAAGGGCCACAGGGTAATGGGACGGAACAGGCCCACCTTCATGCCCCTCGGCGCGCAGGAGGCCAATGGCGGCCCGGGTGATCCGGGCAGGGGGTGCCGTAGGCCACAAACGATTTCGCAGCCTTCGATGTTCCTTCTTCGGACCAGCGGGTTTCGTTCTCCTCCATGGCCGTATTTCGGCCAGATGGTCGTTGTGACGGCGCAGAGGTTGGGATCGATGTACAGGGAGTTGATCACATTGGGCTGCCGTTGGCCGTGGGTGCCGGTGGTGGCCCAGTCCTTGGCGGGCAGCTCCCGCTTGGGAACAGGACGCCACTCGATGGCTTCCATCATCTGGCCAATCAGGCCGTCGGCCAGGACCATGACGGGGTTGCGGTAGTAGTCGGCCACATCGAAGGCGATCTGGACATAGTCCGCAGCCTCCTGCAATGGAGGGGGAGAAGACCAGCGTGACGGTAATCGCCGTTGCCGCCGCCCCGGGTGGCCTGATAGTAGTCGCTCTGAGCGGGCTGGATGGTACCAAGGCCCGGGCCGCCGCGCATCATGTTCACGATGACAGCGGGAAGCTCTGCACCGGCACATGTAGGTGATGCCTTCCTGCTTCAGGGAGATTCCGGGGGAGGAGGAAGAGGTCATAACCCGCACGCCACAGCCGGCAGCGCCGTAGACCATGTTGATGGCGGCAACCTCGGACTCGGACTGGACAAATACGCCGCCCGCCTTGGGCAGATGGGCGGACATATACTCCGGAATCTCGCTTTGAGGGGTGATGGGATAGCCGAAGAAGTATTTGCAGCCGGCGCGAATGGCGGCCTCGGCAACGGCTTCGTTTCCTTTCCACAGTTCTTTTTCACGGTCGTGACCTCCTTCTCAGAATTTTCCACAGTGATGATGGAGTCCGGGCAGATCTTCGCGCAGCTGGCGCATGCAATGCACTGGCTGATGTCCGTCACATGGGCGGGGTGATACCCCTTCCGGTTGATGACGGCCTGATCGATGGCGACGATGTGCTTCGGGCACCAGTGGTGCACAGCTCACAGCCCTTGCACCGGTCAGAGTTGAAGGTTACCTTTGCTGTCATGGTTGCAGGATGCCTCCTTTTTTCCTGCCGCGGAGTCAGCGCTCCCACGGCTTTTTCATATTGATGGCAATGGGGAACACGGGTTCCCCAGGTCTGACAAGGATTCGGTAAGAACCGCCGCTCCGCCGTGTGGCAGAGGATCGGGATTCCGGTCTGCCGGGAAACCTCTTGTGCCAGGGCGGCGCCCTTGCGGATTTCGGCCGGCGTGGTCTCGCCGCACAGATGGGTGTTGTTCACCAGGCCCGAGCAGGTGAGGCCGGTGACGGCCTCAATGGAGCGGAGGTAGGCGGCGGCGCTCTCCGCATCCCGCACCTCCGGCCGGTTGGCGTTGAGGACGAAGATCAGCTGGTAATCCTCCTGTACGATCTTGGGCTGAAACCGGGCCAGCACCCGGGCGCCCACCGGATCGCCGCCGATATCCAGGATGCCCCGGATCTCCCGGTTCTCCAGAATGGTCAGCAGCTCCGCCGGCAGGGCGGGGACATCCGCGTCCGAACAGGCCTGGGAGGAGGAAATCACCCGCACACCGGCTTTTTCCAGGAGGGGCCGCCGCTCCCGAGAGCGGAAATAGGGGTTGACGATATCCAGATCCGCCAGCATTACCTGTTCCCCCTCAGCGGCCAGCGCCAGGGCCAGATTGACGGAGACCTCCGTCTTTCCGGTGCCGTAGTGGCCGGTGAGGATCGAGACGCGGTGGGAAAACATGTCCTTGGCCGTCACAAGCGGTTCACCTCATTTTTCACAAAATAGTTGTATTATTTTTTCATTTGTTGTATGATGTCATTGTACTCTAAAAGAGATATGATGTCAAGGACATTTCCGTACTGGCCGGAAAATCCAGTGGAGAAATGCCTGACCTCACCACGGATGATGGAGGGATGCGCATGGGTGAGGGACGGAAAGTCAAATTGTCGGAGCGGACGGCCGACCGGCTGTGCGAGCTAATCATGGACGAACGGCAGTTCACGCCGGGGAGCAAGCTCCCGAATGAAAACGAACTCAGTGAGGCGCTGCACGTCAGCCGCACCACGCTCCGGGAGGCCATCTCCTTTCTGGTGGCCCAGGGCGTGTTGGAGATCCGCCGGGGCAAGGGCACGTTTGTCACGGAGGATCTGCCCGCCAGCGCGGTGGATCTGACGGCGCTGTCCAACCTGCGGTCCCGGGTCCGGGCCAGGGACCTGTTTGAAATGCGGCTGATCTTTGAGCCCGCCACCGTGGCGCTGGCCTGTCAGCGTGCCACAGACGAAGAACTGGCGCAGATCCGCCAGAAAGCGGAGCGGATGGAGCGCATCGCAAAGGCGGGGGCGGAGACTGGCCCCTGGCGGACCAGGAGTTCCACATGGCCATCATCAAGGCCTCCCACAACGAATATATGCGGCGGCTGTACCCGATCATCAACGGCGCGGTGAACGAGATCCTGCAGGTCTCCGTAAATCGGGCGCACATGCAGAGCATCGCCATCGCGGACAACTACATGATTCTGGACTTTCTGATGCAGCGGGACGAGGCTGGCGCCCGCCACGCCATGAGCATTCACATCCGGCACCTGCTGAACACCCTGAAGGGGTGAGAAGCCAGGACTTAAAAAGCCCCCCGGCAGAGGCCGGGGGGCTTTTTGCTGTAGGAGGGCGCAGAATCTTCTGTCCCATGGCCTGCCGCTGTCACGGGCGCTTCCGCCACTTCAGCAGCAGAGAGGAGTTGACAATCACCAGCACGGACCCGGCGTTGTGGACCAGGGCGCCCACCACCGGGTTCAGGATACCGGTGATAGCCAGGGCGATGGCGATGAAGTTCAAGGTCATGGAGAAGGCCAGATTGCTCTTGATGGTGCGCATCATCCGCTTGGAGAGTGCCAGCAGATGGGGCAGCTCCCGGATGTCGTCGTTTACCAGGGCGATGTCCGCGGCGTCCACAGCGATGTCGCTGCCCACGCCGCCCATGGCAATGCCCACATGGGCCCGCTTCAGGGCTGGAGCGTCGTTGATGCCGTCCCCCACCATGCAGACCAGATGGCCGCTCTGCTGGCTGCGGTCGATCCAGGTTAGCTTATCCTCCGGCAGGCACTCCGCCTGGAAGGTGCCGATGCCCAGCTCTCCGGCAATATGCCGGGCGGCCCTCTCGTGGTCGCCGGTGAGCAGCACCGGGGTCACGCCGGTGGCCCGGACATCCCGGATGGTCCCGGCGGCGTCCGGCCGCAGGGTGTCTGCCAGGGCCAGAAAGCCCGCCGGGCGGCCGTCTACCGCCACATAGATGACGGTGCAGCCCTGCTCCAGGGCAGGGACGGCAGCCTGGGACAAGGATTCCCAGGGGACATGTTCCTCTGTCAGCAGCTCCCGGTTACCGGCGACGAGGTGATGACCCGCCACAGTGGCAGAAACACCCCGGCCGGGGGAGCATCTGGAAGTCCGCTGTCTCCGGCGGCGCCGCGACGGTCTCGGCTCGCCAGCCCTGAACAACGGCACGGCCCAACGGGTGCTCGGACCGGAGCTCCGCCCCCGCAGTCCAGGCGTAGAGCGCGTCCCGGGATACGTCCGGCAGCAGGCTCTCCACCAGCTTCACCTGGGGGGTGCCGAGGGTCAGAGTGCCTGTTTTGTCAAAGGTCACCTGGGAGACGGAGGCCAGCCGTTCCAGAGCGTCTCCCTCCCGCACCAGAAAGCTGTGCCTGGTGGCGTTGCCGATGGCGGCCATGATGGCAGCGGGAGTGGCCAGCACCAGGGCACAGGGGCAGAATACCACCAGAATGGTCACCGCTCGGATGGGATCCCGGGTGATGAGGCCCGTCAAGGCGGCGGCGGTCAGGGCCGCCACTACGATCCAGGTGGCCCAGCGGTCTGCCAGCCCCACGATCCTGGCCTTGCCGGCATCGGCGGACTGGACCAGCCGGATCATCCGCTGGATAGAACTGTCCTCCCCCACCTTCGTCGCCCGCATCTCGAAGGCGCCGAACTGGTTCACCGTGCCGCTGGAAACCTCGTCTCCGGGCCCCTTGTCCACAGGCAGGGGCTCGCCGGTCATCACCGCCTGGTTGATGGAGGTCTGTCCGGTGAGAATCTCTCCGTCCACTGGCACGGTCTCGCCCGGCAGCACCCGGAGCACGTCGCCCACAGCCACCTGCTCGGCGGGAATGGCCTCCTCCCGGCCGCCGGTGAGGCGGCGGGCGGTCTGGGGCGTCAGATGCACCAGCTTCTCGATGCCGGCCCGCGCCCGGGCCACCGTGAGATCCTCCAGCAGGGCGCCCAGCTGCATGATGAAGGCCACCTCGCCGGCGGCGAAGTCCTCCCCAATGATGAGGGAGGCAATCAAGGCGATGGACACCAGCACGTCCGCCTTGATGTCAAAGGCTGTCACCAGGCCGATGACTGCCTCCAAGATGATGGGGATACCGCAGAGGACGACAGCTGCCCAGGCGGCGTCAAAGGGCAGCTGCGGCAGCAGGTCGAAGATGCTGACAAGCAGGGCGATGCCGGAGAAGACCAGGCAGGTCACGGCCTTCTTCACGCCGCCCCACTCAGAAATCGCTCCAGAGTATGGATCAAATGGCTCACATCCTCTCTTTATACCTATGGGGGTATATGTATATTATACCCATAGGGGTATGCCTGTCAAGAAAAAGTGCCGCCGTTTTCAGGCAAAATACCTTGCGGCACACAGATTCTTCCTGTAAAATGACCACAAAACAGGAAGGAGAGAACAGAAATGCGACTACGGCGCTACCGGACAGAAGACCTGCCCATTCTGGCCCGCCTGTTCGGTGAGACGGTTCGGCAGGTGAACTGCCGGGACTACACCCTGCCCCAGGTGGAAGCCTGGGCCGCCGGAGAGGCGGATCTGCTGACACGGGACAGCTGGTTTCAGCGGCTGTACACCCTGGTAGCAGAGGCGGGCGGGCGGATTGTGGGCTACGGCAATGTGGAGGATACCGGTTATCTGGACCACCTGTTCGTCCGGTGGGACTGCCAGGGACAGGGCATCGCCGCAGCCCTGTGTGACGCGCTGGAGGCCCACTGCCGGGAATGGGGGTGGACGCCGTCACTGTCCACGCCTCCAAGACCGCCCTGCCCTTCTTCCTCGGCCGGGGCTATGCGATAGAGCGGGAACAGCAGGTGCCCTGCCGCGGACAGGTATTGACCAATTACGCTCTGGAGAAAATCCTGTAACATATACAAAGGGATCGGCTTTTCAGCCGATCCCTTGCCTTCAACCCATGTTGGAGAACCGCTCCACCGCCTTGGTGAAGCTCTCGATGGTCTTGTCCGCATCCCCGTGCTGGATGCCGTCCCGGACGCAGTGCTGGATGTGGCCCTCCAGCACCACCTGCCGGCCTTGTGCAGGGCGGATTTGGCGGCGTTGATCTGGGCAAGGATGTCCTCGCAGGGGATGTCCTCGTCGATCATCCGGTCAATGGCCTGCACCTGTCCGATGATCTTTTTCAGCCGCCGGTGCAGGTTGTCCGCATCCATACATTGTCTCATGCCGACACCTCCCGGATACCCAATGGGGTATGGGCATATTATCCGTCAGAGACCGCCGTTTGTCAAGCGTCCGCGCCGCAGAGAAACCGCAGGGCCTCCACATATCCCTGGAGCCCATGGCCCCGGATGGTGGCCGCGCAGGCGGCCCGGATGTAGGAGACACGGCGGAACTCCTCTCGGCTGTCCGGGTCGGACACGTGGACCTCCACCGTGGGATGCCCACGGCTTTTACCGCGTCCAGCAGAGCCACACTGGTATGGGTGTAGGCCGCAGGATTGATGATGATGCCATCCACATGGTCGAAGTATGCCTGCTGGATGGCGTCCACCAGGGCCCCTCGTGGTTGGACTGGAAGAAGGAGACGGACGCGCCCAGCCGGTCCGCCTCCGCCCGGATCAGCGCCTTCAGGTCCTCATAGGTCTCATGGCCGTAGATCTCCGGCTGGCGGATTCCCAGCATGTTCATATTGGGGCCGTTAACTACCAGAATGTGCACAAAAATCCCTCCAGATAGCGGCGGCGGTGTCCTCCACCGTGCCGCTGTTGTCAATCTCCACGTCCCGGAATCGGGCGTACAGGGGCGCCCGCTCCCGCCACATGGCGGCCAGATCCGCCCCCTGGGACAGGGGCCGGCCCTCGGTGGGCAGCAGGCTGAGATCCCGCACCAGCTGATAGATGCGGCCGTTCTGATGGAGGGCCGCGTAGTTTTCCGCCGTCTTGATGATACCGCCGCCGGTGAGGAGGATGACGCCTGTGCGCTTCCCAGCCTCCTCCGCGGCGGCCGCTCCCGGGCCCGGAAGCCGGACTCGCCTTCACGCTGGAAGATCTCCGGGATGGAACAGCCGGCGGTGGTTTCGATCATCTGGTCCAGATCCACGGCCTCCCGGCCGGTGAGGCGGGAGAGCGCCTCCCCCACCGTGGTCTTGCCACTGCCGGGCATGCCGATCAGGATGAGGTTGGTCATCTCCCGCCGGAGCTGAACCAAAATCCGCTCATTCTCACCGGCGGGAATGGACCTGTTGAAGAACCGCTCCTCTGCCGCCACCGCCTGGGCCACCAGCATGGGCAGTCCGTCAGAGCAGGGGATGCTCCGCGCCTCCGCCTGCAGCAGCAGGGCCGTGCGCCGGGGATTGTAGATGACGTCCAGCACCCCCTGACAGACCGGAAATACGGACAGGTCCACGGGAGACTGGCCGTTGCCGGGGTACATGCCCACCGGAGTGGCGTTCACCAGGATCTCCGCGTCAGCGTGGCGAGAGAGGTTGTCATAGTTGTCCGGACCGAAACGGGATACCACCACAACCTCCGCCGCGCCCCCCTGCCGGGCGGCGGTCTGGGCCGTCAGAGACGCCCCGCCGCTGCCCAAAATCACGACTTTTTCCCTGACAGGGGAGATACCCGCCCGGCAGGCCATATAGAGGAACCCGTCGATGTCCGTATTATAGCCCACCAGCTTGCCGTCTGCGCACCGGACGATGGTGTTGACGCTGCCGATGGCCTCCGCCGCCGGGTCGATCTCATCGCACAGGGGCATCACGTCCCGCTTGTAGGGGATGGTGACGTTCAGGCCGCCGATGTCCTTCCGGTGAAGAAAGGGAGCCAGTCCATCCGGCTCCAGCTCGAGAAGGCGGTAGGCGCCGTTGCCCAGGGCGGCATGGATGGGGACGGACCAGCTGTGGCCCAGCTTCCGGCCCAGCAGGCCGTAAATCCGCTCATCCATGGCTCAGACTTCCGCGTAGTTGCCCAAGAACTGGAACTCGGCACAGCTGCGCTCCATCTCCTCCAGCATGGCCAGGACGCTGGGATCCTGGACGGAGGCGTCCAGCTCCAGGAAGAAAACAAACTCAAAGTCACTTCCCGCCACGGGGCAGGACTCCAGCTTCGTCATGTTGATGTCCAGTGCCGCCAGCTTGGAGAGGATTTCATACAGGGCGCCGGGCCGGTTGTCAAAGGCGATAATCAGGCTGATCCGGTTGGCGCCGGCATAGATCACCGGATCCTTGGTGATACAGATGAACCGGGTGTAGTTGTTGTCGCTGTCCTGGATGCTGTCGTTGAGGCAGGTCAGGCCGTACAACGCCGCGCAGGGGTGGGAGGAAATGGCGGCGGCGTGGCGGTCGCCCTTCTCCGCCACCATCTTGGCGGCCATGGCGGTGTTGTCGCAGGGGATGACACGGACGCCGTTGAGGCTGTTCAGGAACTTGCTGCACTGGCCGATGGCCTGCTCGTGGGAGTAGATCTCCGTGATGTCCCTCCATCTTCACGCCGGGCAGCGTCAGCAACTCGTGCCGGATGCACAGCCGGGTGGACCGGACGATGGAGAGGTTGTGGTCCTGCAGCAGCTCGTACACCGCCCGGACGGAGCCGTTGGAGCTGTTCTCAATGGGCAGCACACCGAACCTGCACAGGCCGGACTCCACAGCGGACACCACAGCCTGGAAGGTCTTCACATACACGATGTTGCCCCAGGGGCAGCAGCCGGTCACAGGCCACCTGGGAGTTGGCCCCCTCCACGCCCTGACAGGCCACCAGGCCCGTCTGGGGAAAGACCGAGGTACCGGCCTCCAGAGAGGCGCGCGGACTTGGGCGGCCACCTTGGTGGGGGCGGAGATCAGCTCTGCCTGCCGGGACCGGGCCAGCTCGAACAGGGTGGAGAACAGGTGGTAGGCATACCGCTCCCGCTCCCCGGATTTCTCCGTCACCTTGGCCAGGATGGCCCGCTCCCGTTCTTTGTTCAAAATGGGCAGATGGTGCGCATTCTTGTAGGCAGCCACCTCGTCGGACAGGTCCATGCGCTGCAGGAACAGGTCCAGCAGCTGCTCGTCCACTGCGTCGATCTTCTCTCGAATCTCAGAAAGTTCCATGATGTCCCTCCAATAATAAATCTAACAGCACGGCGGCAGTAACCGCCTCCACCACCGGGACCGCCCGGTGGGCAATGCAGGGGTCGTGCCGCCCGTGAATCACAAGCTCCGCATTCTCTCCGGCGGACAGGCTGACCGTCCGCTGGGGCTGGGCGATGGACGGTGTGGGCTTCATGGCCGTCCGCAGGACGATGGGCATTCCGCTGGTGATGCCCCCCAGAATGCCGCCCGCGTGGTTGGTCTCTGTCTGCACCCGGCCGTCCTCCATCACAAAGGGGTCGTTGTTTTCGGACCCCCGGGACCGGGCGGCGGCGAAGCCGTCCCCAAACTCCACGCCCTTCACGGCGGGAATGCCGAAGAGGCGGCGGCCAGCCGGTTTTCCACGCCGTCGAACATGGGGCTCCCAGTCCGGCGGGAATGCCCGTGGCGGCACACTCAACGACGCCTCCCACAGAATCCAGATTTTTCCAGGCCTCCAGAATCAGCGCCTGCATCCGCTCCCCCGCCTGGTCGTCCAGCACCGGGAATGGCTTGGCAGCCACGGCGTCAAACAGCTCCTTCGTGGGCCGCAGGGGGAATAATGCATCCGCCACCGTCCCCACGGACTGGAGGTGGGCCCCTACGTATACGCCCCGGCGGGAGAGAATCTGCTTGGCGATGCCGCCGGCGATACACAGGGGCGCCGTCAGCCGGCCGGAGAAGTGGCCGCCGCCCCGCATGTCCGCCTGCCCGCCCCACTTGACAAATGCAGTGTAGTCCGCGTGGCCGGGCCGGGGCTTATTCCGCAGGGCCTCATAGTCCGATGAGTGCTGGTCTCCATTTTCGATGACCGCGCACAGAGGGGCTCCACAGGTGACGCCGTTTTCCAGGCCGGAGAGGAACACCGGCGCGTCGGCCCCTCCGGGCGGTGGAAAGGTGGCTCTTCCCCGGCTTCCGCCGGGCCAGGAAGGCGTTCAGCTCCTCCAGGTCGATGGCCTCCCCGGCGGGCAGGCCATCCACCACCACGCCGATGGCCCTTCCATGGGATTGGCCGAAGACAGAGATTTTCAGGAGACTGCCGAATTCAGAGGACATGGATATCACCTCCCAGGTTCTTGTACACCTCCCAGAAATCCGGGTAGGACTTCTGCACGCATTGGGCCCCAGCACCGTGACGGGGCCGGTACAGGCGGTGGCGGCGATGGCGGCCGCCATGGCGATCCGGTGGTCGTTGGCGCAGTCCACCATGCCGCCGGTGAGCGTCCCGCCGTGGACTGTCAGAAAGTCCGGCCCCTCCTCCGCCCGTCCGCCCAGGGCGGTCAGCAGGGCGGCGGTGGTGGAAAGCCGGTCGCTCTCCTTCATCCGCAGCCGGGCAGCGTTGACAAAGCGGGTGGTGCCGGAGCGGACCGCCGCCATCACCGCCAGAGGCGGCAGCAGGTCGGGGCATCCGGAGACATCGATCTCCGTGTCCCCGGCCGGGCCAGCCGCCAGTAAAGTTCGCTGACTGCCTTGTCCCCCTGCGCAGAGTCGGGATTCAGGCCCCGGATGTCCACACGGCTGTCAGGAAATCGGCGGCGTACCAGAACCCCGCCTGGGACCAGTCCGCCCGCCGTGGCCTCAAAGGACTGGTAGGTCTGGCCGCCAGGGACGAAGAGCGTGTTTTCGTCCAGCCACCGGCTGGTGACACCGGCAGCGGCCTGAGCCTGCCGGGTCATCTCCAGGTAGTCCCGGCTCTCCAGGGGTGTGGTGGACACCAGGGTAGAGTCTCCCTCCAGCAGGGGCATGACGAACAGCAGCCCTGTGAAGAACTGGCTGGATACGTTGCCGGGCAGGCGGTATGTCCCCGGGTCCAGGGCCAGGGTACCGTATCCCCTGACCGCCGTTTACGGTGAGGACGTTGTCCGCCAGCTTCCAGGCGATGCCCTTCTCCCGGAACAGGTCCTCGTAGGGCTTCAGCGGGCGCTCCATCAGCCGGCCTCGGCCGGTGAAGGACGCCTCCCTGTATCAGCAGGCCCACGGGGATCAGGAAGCGCAGGGTAGAGCCCGATTCCCCGCAGTCCAGCAGGGCATAGGGAGGTGCGATGACGATGCCGTTTCCCAGTCCGTGGACCCGGAGGGTGCCATCCGGCAGTTCCTCCATCCCGGCACACATGGCAGACAGGCACCGGCGGGTGGCCCGGATGTCCTGGGAGTCCGCCAGGCCGTGGATGACGCTGATCCCGCCGCTGAGAGCAGCGGCGATCAGCAATCGGTGGGCCTGAGACTTGCTGGAGGGCGGCGTCACGGCGCCGGAGAGTTTTTTCGGGGTGATTTGAAGGTCCATTTACGCCTCCAGTCCTGCCCGGATGATGGGCAGCAGGTCCGCTACCGGGACCTTCCGCAGCTCGCAATGGCCGATCTTCCGGGGGACCACCAGGGTGATATCCCCACCGGCGCGCTTCTTGTCGGAAAGGGCTGCCTCCGCCAGGGCTTCAGCAGAGTAGTCTGTCCCGGTGGGCAGGCCATTTTTAGAAAGGCAGGCGGTGATTCGCGCCGCCAGGGACTCCTCCGTCCAGCCCAGGGCCTCCGCAGCCCGGGCGATGACGGCCAGCCCCCGCCGCCACGGCGTGGCCATGGGGGATAACATAGCCGCTGCACTTCTCGATGGCGTGGCCCACAGTATGGCCCAGGTTCAAAAGCTTCCGCTCCCCCTGCTCCTTCTCGTCCCGCTCCACCACGCCGGCCTTGTAGGCGACGCACCGGGCGATGACCTCGCGGGGTCGGCGGTGAGGGTGCCGTCCTCAAACAGGGCGAACAGGGCTTCGTCAGAGAGCACGCCGGTCTTGACGGCCTCGGCGGCCCCGTCGGCAAACACGTCGGGGGCAGGGTCTTCAGGCAGTCCGTGTCGCAGATCACGGCGGCAGGCTGGCAGAAGGCCCCGGCCAGGTTCTTCCCGGCGGTCAGGTCCACGGCGGTCTTACCCCCACGGAGGAGTCCACCGCCGCCAGCAGGGTGGTGGGCGCTGGACATACCGGATGCCCCGGAGGTACACGGCGGCAGCAAAGCCCGCCATGTCCCCAGTGACGCCGCCGCCCAGGGCGGCCACGCAGTCCGTGCGGGTCAGATGCTCCGACGCCAGGAACTCCAGCGCCAGCTCTGTCAGGGTGGAGAGATTCTTGCGCCCCTCCCCGGGGAAGATATGGGAGCAGACGGCAAAGCCCGCGTCCTCCAGAGCGGCGGTGACGGTGTCCAGGTACAGGGAGGCCACGGTGTCGTCGGCCAGAACGGCGATCCTCCGCTGTCCCAGCGGCGCGGCCAGATAGTCCCCGCACCGGCCAAGCAGGCCGCTGCCAATGCGCGCACATCATAGGGCGGCCGGACCCGGACGGGAATGGTTCGGATGGAGTTAAACATCGAAAAACTCCTTTTATAGAATCATGTCGCGCAGCGGCGCCGGAAATAGGTCAGTTGCCGCCGGCGGTGGCCTTCAGCTCCCGGCCCTCCTTCAGCAAATCGTGCAGCCGCTGAGTATCCTTGGCCCGCAAGGCGTTGCGGTAGTCCGTCAGGTGGCCGATCAGCTCTTCCAGCTCGGCGGTGAGGAAGTCCTCATCGTCCAGAAACAGCTCTGTCCACATGTCCTCATCCAGACGGGCCACCCGGGTCATATCCTGAAAGCTGCCGGCGGAAAAGCCTCGGCGCTTCTGGGCCTCCGGCGACTTCACATAGGCGCTGGAGACGATATGGGCCAGCTGGGAAGTAAAGGCGATGATGCGGTCGTGCTCCTCCGGCGTTGAGAAGGTGAGGCCCGCAAAGCCCAGGTCCAGAAAGAAGGCCTTCAGCGTCTCCAGCAGCCGCATGTCCGTCCGCTTGTCCGGCGTCAGGATCATGGATGCTCCCACGTACAGGTCCTCTGCGGAGGCGGTGAAGCCGCCCCGCTCCTTACCGGCCATGGGGTGGCCGCCGATGTAGGAGAAGCCGCGTTCCTCTGCGATGGGGGCGATGGCCGCCACCACGGTCCGCTTCACGCCGCACAGGTCTACCAGAATGGCGGACTTGGCGATCTGCGGCGCGTGCTGCGGACCCACTCGATGGCGGCGCCGGGCCGGATCGCCACCAGGATCAGATCCGCCTGGGGCAGGTTCTCCTCCGTCAGGGGGGCGTCGATGGCGCCGCACATCCGGGCCATGGTCATGGTCTCCGCGTTCAGGTCTATGCCCCAGACGGTGTGGCTGGTGCGGTTCTTGATGCTCTTGGCCATGGACCCGCCGATGAGGCCCAGGCCGACGATGGCAACATTCATGTCTTACTCCTCCACCGTCTTCATAAAGTCATGGAGCTTCAGCAGCTTCTTCGCCAGGCCGTCGAACACCTCCGGCTTCAGGGACTGGGGGCCATCGCACAGGGCATGGGCCGGGTCGTTGTGGACCTCGATCAGCAATCCGTCGGCACCGGTGGCCACGGCGCCCATGGCCAGGGGATCTACCAGCCAGCTCTTGCCGGTGGCATGGCTGGGATCGATGATGATGGGCAGGTGGGTCAGCTTCCGCAGCACGGGGATGCAGGCCAGGTCCAGCGTGTTGCGGGTGTAGCTCTCAAAGGTGCGGATGCCCCGCTCGCAGAGGATCACGTTTTCGTTGCCACCGGCCATGACGTACTCGGCGCTCATCAGCCACTCCTCGTAGGTGGCAGACATGCCCGCGCTTGATCATCACAGGCTTGTCCTGGTGGCCTACGGCCTTGAGTAGGTCGAAGTTCTGCATGTTCCGGGCGCCGATCTGGATCACGTCCACATCCTTGAAAAGGGGCAGCTGGCTCAGGTCCATCAGCTCCGTCACGATGGGGAGGCCGGTCTCCTGCCGGGCCACCTTCAGGTACTCAAACCCGTGGCCCCCAGGCCCTGGAAGGAGTAGGGCGAAGTTCTGGGCTTGAACGCACCGCCCCGCAGAAAGGTGGCGCCGCTGGCCTTGACAGCCTTGGCGATGGCCACCACCTGCTCCTCGCTCTCCACAGAGCAGGGACCCGCCATCAGGGTCAGATTGCCGCCGCCGATCTGGGTGTTGCCCACCTGCACCACCGTGTCCTCCGGGTGGAACTTCCGGTTGGCATTCTTGTAGGGCTCCTGGACCCGTTTCACATCCTCCACGATGTCCAGGGCGGCAATCAGGTCGATGTCCAGCTGGCTGGTATCACCCACCAGTCCTAAGATGGTGTGGGCCTCACCGATGCTGGTGTGGATGATGATCCCCTTTTCCTGGAGCCAGGCGATCAGGCTCTCCAGCTGGTGCCGGTTGGGGTTTTGTTTCAGAACGACGATCATACTGTATTCCTCCTAAAAATGATGGGGCTGGTATGCAAAAAAGACCCCAGCCGGTTCGGCTGCGGGTCGTCATGCACTGATAGCCTTTTCCTGGCGTCAGACACGATCACACACATTTTCAGCCAAACCGAAATAAGCCTTACCATAAAAATAGGTAAAAGCTAAAGTAACGGTATTCGGCAGAACGGGTGATGTTGGTCATGACTGGGTTCCTTTCCGAGTCCTTTGATAGTTTCAGGATAACACCAGAAAAAGCAAATGGAAATTGACAATGATTCCAAAGAATGCGCCGAAAGGGAAACCGCTGCTGTGCGCTTTTCCCAAAACAGGGTTCAGACAGCCGCTGCGGCGCTGGCAGGCAGGCAGCCGGCCATCAGCAGGGAGGTGGCCTTCAGGATGAACTGCACATCCTTGCGCATATCGGCCACGCCGGCCATGTACTGCCGGTGCAGCTCCTGAAGGGCGTCCGCCACGTCCTGACGGAACTTCTCCCGACGAAGGGCGCGGGTGGCCAGATACTCCTCCAGATAGGCCCGCAGGTCCGTCTCATACTGGTGGTGGCAGAGCATACTGTCGGGATAATTCTCGTTATGGGGATAGGTGAACGCATCCGCCAGATAGTGGGTCAGTTTGCCCAGGGTGTAATACTGCCAGATGGTCCAGCGCTGGCGGCGCTGGAGCCGGGAGATGCGGGAGTAGATGTAGTGCTGGGAGTTGGAGTAGTTATGCCCCCGGAACTTATAGGCCCGCAGGGAGCCCTTCAAATAGGTCAGGGGTTGCAGTCCGGCTGAAAGGAGCCGAACAGGAAGGCGAGCTCGAATCGTCTGGCCTGAAATCCCTGGGTATTCTCCAGCAGGGTGGCGGCCAGCAGTTTGTGACGGCGTTTCTGCAAGATGCACCTCCATGGAAAAATCAAGAACAACGCCAGTATAGCACGGCGAAGCGGCCGGGCGCAAGCAGAAAAAACAAAATTTCTATTAACTCGTCCGCGGAAAAGAGGATTGTGCGGAAGCGGAATGTGCGGTACAATAGACGGGAAAGGGAACCGGCGGCCGCGGCCCCCACGGCGGGCTGTACAAACCGCCGGAGACACCGCCCCGCAGAGGGGCGCGGCAAAGGAGAATGACGATGACAGAACTGACACCCATCCGCCGGGGACGCTGCGCGGGAGCGGGCAACTGGCAGACCCAGTATCAGGCCCTGCAGATGACCGCCCGGGAGGCGGCGGAGCTGATCCGGGACGGGGACACGGCGGCCTTCGCCGCCATGTCCAACTGGCCCTGGGAGCTGGACGGGGCGCTGGCGGAGCGCCTGCTGGAGACCGGCGGCCATATCGCCATCTACGGGCACTTCATCCCCGCCGGGACCCGGCTGCTGACGCCGGAGCTGGCCGGACAGGTGACTTATGACTCCAACTTTTACGGCGTGGAGCGGGGCCTGGAGCCCATGGGCAACGTCCATTACGCCCCCTCCAACCTGAGTCAGACGCCCGCGTGGCTCCTGGCCCGGCGCCCCGGGTGGCGGCGCTGACCTGCTCGCTCCCGGATGAGAACGGGTGGATGAGCCGCTCCCTGTGGGGCACGGCCCTGAGCCGGAAGGTGCTGGAGCAGTGCGAGCTGGTGCTGGCGGAGGTGAACCCCCGAATGCCCAATATTCCCAGTGATGGGGAGGCCCCACCCGCATCCATGTATCAGAGGTGGACGGGATCATCGAATCCAGCCGTCCTCTGGTAGAGACGCCCATCGCAGCGGGAAACGAGACGGACAGCCGCATCGCGGGCTACATCGCGGATCTAGTGCCAGACGGCGCCTGCATCCAGCTGGGGCTGGGAGGGCTGGCCAATACCGTGGGCGAGTGTCTGGCCCATGCGGGAAAGCGGGATCTGGGCGTCCACACAGAGATCCTGAGCACCGGCGTCATGGAGCTGATGCGCCGGGGCGTGGTGAACAACAGCCGCAAACAGACCTGCCCGGGGCGGAGCGTATACGCCAACATGGTGGGCGGGCCGGAGCTGTGGGCCTTCGCCCATGAGAATCCCGCCTTCTGCCAGAAGGAGATCGACTGGGTGAACGATGCCCGGAACATCGCCCGGAACGACCATGTGGTCTCCATCAACAACGCCATGGAGATCGACCTCACCGGCCAGGTGAATGCCGAGAGTATCGGCCCCCGGCAGTACTCCGGCACCGGCGGACAGCTGGAGTGGGTGGTAGGCTCCCAGTGGTCCAAGGGCGGAAAGAGTATCCTGGCCCTCCGGTCCAGCTACCGGGACAAGGCGGGGGTCCTCCACTCCAAAATCGTGCCGCAGCTGGCCCCCGGCGCAGGTGGTGACCACCCCCCGCACCTGCGTCCAGTATGTGGTGACGGAGTTCGGCGTGGCGGATCTGAAATACAAGAGCACCGTGGAGCGGGCCCGGGCGCTGATTGCCATCGCCCACCCGGACTTCCGCCGGGAGCTGGAGCGGCAAGTGCCCCTCTGAGTCCCCCGGCCTCCTGTGGATGCTTGGATGACCTGGACAAGGTCCCGCTCTTTCCCGGCGGGGCCTTGTACTGTTTTGCCGAATTTTGCGGCGGCGGCAGAAAAAGGAGCCGGAAGGATTTGACATTCCCCGGCCGTCTCCGTAGAATAAAAAAGTTGAAAAGAATCCGCGCCCTTGTGTGAATACGGCGCAGAGTAACGCGGCGGGGGACCGCCGGGAGAGGCGGTTCACTTTGAAACTTCTAACGCAGATCGGCATCATCTTCGGCATCTGCTGGATCAGCACCTGTATTGAGCGGGTGCTGCCTTCACCCCCTGCCTGCCAGCATCATCGGGATGCTGCTGCTTCTGGCTCTGCTGCTGGCACGCGTCATCAAGACAGAACACATCCGGGAGAAGTCGGACTACCTGCTGGGGAATCTCCCCTTCTTCTTCATCCCGGCCAGTGTCAGCATCATCAACTATGCAGATGTGTTACGGGAGAACCTGCTTGCCCTGGTGGTCGTCTGCGCGGTCTCGCTGATTGCCACCTTTGCCGCTACAGTGGGAGCGGTGCGGCTCACCTGCCGCCTGCTGGAGAGGGGGAAGCGGAGATGAGCGCGCTGTGGGAGTCCCCCTTTTTCGGGGTGACGCTGACGATCCTGGCTTACTGGGCAGGCTGCAAAATCCAGAAGCGGACCGGGCTTGTGATCTGCAACGGCCTGGTGCTGGCGGTGATGATGATTATCGCGGTGCTGGCGGTGTTTGACATTCCCTATGCGGCGTACAACGCCGGCGGCAGCCTCATCAACCTCTTTCTGGGGCCGGCCACGGTCTGCCTGGCAGTAACCATCTACGCCCAGATCGACCTGCTGAAAAAGAACCTGCTGCCCATCCTGGCGGGATGCGCGGCCGGGGCGGTGACTTCGGTCCTCAGCATCTGGGGCCTGTGCCGCCTGTTCGGCCTGGACCGGACACTGACCGTCTCCCTCCTGCCCAAGTCCGTCACCACACCCATCGCCACCGCCATTGCGGAGGGGCAGGGCGGCATTGTCTCCATCACCGTGGCGGCGGTGATCTTCACCGGCATCCTGGGCAACCTGTGCGCCCCCGCGCTGGCACGCCTCTTCCGGGTGAAGGATCCGGTGGCGGCAGGGCTGGCCATCGGCGCCTGCAGCCACGCCATGGGCACCGCCCGCGCCCTGGAGCTGGGGGAGACGGAGGGGGCCATGAGCGGCCTTGCCATCGGCCTCTGCGGCCTCGCCACCACTATTTTGGCGCTGTTCTTCGACGCTGGTGTAACAATGAATCCAAGAGGCCCCGGCCGATGGCCGGGGCCCTCTTGCGCACTTTATACGTAGAACAGCAGGTCGCTGTATACCGGGAAAGGCCAGGACTTGGAGGCAGTCAGCGTCTCCAACTGGTCGGCGGCCTTCCGGGCCTCTGCCATGTCGGGGATCAGCACCTCATGGCAGTAGTTCATGGCCTTGATAGAGCCCACGGGGATAGCGGCCAGATCCGCCTCCAGCTTGGCGCAGTCCGCCTGCAGGGCGTCCGTCAGGGTGCCGATCTGCATGGCTGTGGAAGTCTCATACTGGTGGGGCACACCCATGGCGTCCTTGTGATAGGCCCGCTGGCACAGCTGGTCGGCGTAGTCGGACACCGCAGGCAGGATCTGGTGGCGGATCATGTCCGCCATAGTCTTGGCCTCAATGGTCAGGACCGTGGTGTAGTTCTCAATGTGGATCTCCGCCCGGGCCTCGATTTCCTCCTTGGTGTAGATGCCGTGCTTGACAAACAGATCCACGTTTTTGGGAGCGGTGTACATGGGCAGAGCGTCAGCGGTGGAGGTCAGGTTGGAGAGGCCACGCTTCCCGGCCTCCTCCAGCCAGGCCTCGTCATAGCCGTTGCCGTTGAAGATGATCCGCTGATGCTCGGTGAATACCCGGCGGATCAGCTTCTCCAGGTCGGCCTGGAAGTC
>VOFE01001766.1_pt1 | contig 24001 bp, 30 predicted proteins | sample 5384071 | NCBI WGS metagenome assembly VOFE01 (sample SAMN12384724, study PRJNA508395) | human gut metagenome | isolation source: healthy gut D | host: Homo sapiens
TGTCTTGCCGAACTTACCTCCGTCAGCCTTCGTAATCAGCGGGCTGGTCAGAGCGAACACCTCGCCACCATTGGTACGGCGAATCAGTTCGGCACCGGTCGTGATGTTTCCCCACTGGTCGGAGCCGCCCATCTGCAGTTTGCAACCTTTGGTTTCATACAGATGAAGGAAGTCGTAGCCTTGCAACAACTGATAAGTGAATTCCGTGAAAGACAAACCGTCACGAGCCTCACCGTTCAGACGCTTCTTTACAGAATCTTTCGCCATCATATAGTTCACAGTGATATGCTTACCTACTTCACGGGCAAAATCAAGGAAAGTGAAGTTCTTCATCCAGTCGTAGTTGTTCACCAACTCGGCACGGTTGGGGGCATCCGAATCAAAATCCAGGAACTTGGAGAGCTGGGCCTTCATACCGGCCAGGTTGCGCTGCAACGTCTCTTCCGTAAGCAGATTGCGTTCGGCAGACTTTCCGGAAGGGTCACCAATCATACCGGTCGCACCGCCCACCAATGCCAACGGCTTGTGACCGCAACGCTGGAAATGACGCAGCATCATCACACTGCAAAGGTGCCCGATGTGCAAAGAGTCCGCAGTAGGATCGAAACCTATGTATGCAGTCACTTGTTCCTTAGCCAGAAGTTCTTCCGTACCCGGCATCATATCGTGGAGCATGCCACGCCATCTTAATTCTTCTACAAAATTCATCGAATGATTAAGTTATCTGATTAATTATTTAAGTGATTATCTATGAATTGTTTGATTCCTATTTTAATCTGCGCAAAAATACGACTCTTTATTCGAAGAAACAACTCTTAGGGTTTAAAAAAGACTTTGCAGACATTTCTCCGGAGTGTTTCTCCAAGCTCCTCGGGAGAGATGCCGCGCACTTCGGCAGCGCGTGCATACAATTCCCCGATGGAAACTTCGCTTTCATCCGTTTCGATGAACAGCCGGTCGGCAGGTACCCGGCACAAGGCTGCTTCCTGGTATTTCTCCCCGAATGAAAGGTAAAAGCCATGTTTCAGATATTCCTCCACCAGCGCCGCCTTGCCACGGAAACCATGTATTATCCACGGATTCGACGGGCGCAAGTCCCGCTTCACCTTCAGCAGTTCATCAACCGCCTTCACCAGATGAATCACCAGCGGCTTTCCCACTTCCTCTGCCAAACATGCCTGGCACCTGAACACTTCCACCTGCAAATCCATCGGAGCATCTGCCAGCTTGTCCAGCCCGGCTTCGCCCACGGCAAGTACTTGGGGATGGCGCACTAACTCCTCCAGGCCGCACACCCTGCTAGCCACAGCACCTTCAACTCCTGAGTGTTCACCTCCACTCCGACCTATACGCCAGGGATGTATCCCCACCGAATACCATCCGCCGCTCTGTGGAGAGAACGTTTCGGGATAGCAATTTGCAATGGCAGTTCCGGGTACTTGCGGAAGCCGGTGTGTATGTATGTCAACTGGAATATTCATGGAACGGGATCATATCCGGAACCTCCCCAGGGATGGCAGCGCAGAATGCGCCTTACTGCCAGACAAAACCCCTTGAAAGGTCCGTGTTTCTTGATGGCCTCCACCGCATATTGCGAACAAGTGGGGGTAAAACGGCATGAAGGCCCTATCATGGGCGATATGCACTTCTGATAGAAATAGATGGGAAGCAGCAGCAGATATGAAAGCAGACGCTTCATGACACCTGCGGAGTTTGCTCGGCTTCAGCATTTGCCGCTACCTTCTCGGCAATGCGTGCCAAAGCTGTCTTCATACGGTCCTCAATGACAGAAGAGTCTACCAACTGGTCCGAAAGATAGATGAAGGCCACGGCCAAACGGCACTTTTTTTCCGTCAACACTGCCAGCAGTCCGTGTTTGTTCATGCGGTAGGCTTCACGTATCTGGACGTTTCACGCGGTTGCGCTTCACCGCCCGCTTGAAACGGCGTTTCGAGACACTTACAAGAATGGAAACGGGTGCCTCCAGCTCCTCCACCGGCAGATACACCACACGCAAAGGGAAAACCGAAAACGAACGTGAGCCGCCCGCAAACATCTTCTCTATCACTTTCTTCTTGTCCAACCGTTCGGACTTACGCAAGGTATTTGGCATGGGGTGATGAGTTATAAGTTATGAGTGATGAGTTATGAGTGATAAGTTAGGGGCGATACAAAAACGAGCTACAAGTACCTGGCGACATAAAAGCACAACCACTTGTAGCTCAATTTTATAAATCCATTGTTATGCCTACAAGCTATAAGCAAATCACTCATAACTCATAACTCTTTTTACTTTCCTTTATTATTTTCCTTGATAAACATGTCAAGCGCCGCCGTCATTGAGGGTGCCTGCACGCTGGGAGCTTCCAGGTCAAGACGAAGCCCGGCATCACGGACTGCCTGGGCAGTGGTAGAGCCGAATGTTCCGATCTTGATTTCCTTCTGGTCAAAATCAGGGAAATTCTTCTTCAAGGCACTGATGCCTGCCGGACTGAAGAACACCAGCATGTCATAATCAAAAGCCTCATCTGCAGCAAAATCATTGCTGACAGTGCGGTACATGACAGCTTCCGTGTGCTGAATCTTATTCTTATCCAGCAGATTCTTCACGTCATCATTGTGTACATCCGACATTGGTACCAAGTACTTTTCAGTCTTATGCTTAACAATGGAAGGTATCAAATCGTCAATCTTCCCGGTGTTTCCGAAGAAAATCTTACGCTTACGATACTGCACATACTTTTGGATATACAGAGCAACGGCCTCCGTCACGCAGAAATACTTCATTGTTTCGGGAATTGTCACACGCAATTCTGTACACAAGTGGAAGAAATGATCAATAGCATGACGCGAAGTAAAAATAACGGCAGTATGATCCAAGACCGAAATTTTCTGTTGTCTGAACTCTTTCGCTGAAAGGCTCTCCACTTTGATAAATGGGCGAAAATCTATTTTCACACCATACTTCTCGGCGATGTCGTAGTAAGGAGATTTCTCTGATGCCGGTTTCGGCTGCGACACAAGTACTTTCTTAATTTTCAACGTCCTAAAATTTTATTATCAAATAATCGTTTAGCTGCGTCACACCTTGATATAACACAAAACAAGGCATGATTTCAAGGGCACAAAAGTACACAATTAAAAGCAAACCGCCATATAAATTACCACAAAAAAGCTTTAACCACTTGTATAACATCAATATTTTAGCAAAAAAGGCTAAAATCAATCCGATTATTATCGTCAGCTGCAAACTCAAATCAAAATAGACTACGAACAGGGCAAACGGGAAAAGGGCGAATCCCAAGTAATAAAGTAGCGTAGAATAGGACTCAAGCCATAGCGTTGTAACACTTTCGTCAAAAAAAATCCAACCCAGAAAAGAGTAGAGCATCCACTTCAAGCACAAATAGAAGAGACACACACCGATGTAAATCCCCAGCAGAAGCCCCGGCGACACATGACGTACCAGTTCCGGCTGTATATCATTGAAGTAGCTGAAGATACAGACACCCGCAAGGATGCAAGTCTGCAGGATGAGCAGCAGCAAATAGCGCATATCGGCGGCTGTGGAAGTGGCAAATATGCTGGTACGTTCGCGATGAAGCAGGAAATCCTTCACCAGTTGCAGCAGGAACTTGCGGCTGCGTGACAAGACATAGGCCGACAGAAAGAAACAGCACAAAAGGACCACGGTGATGCCATCGTCCATTCTCGGAGAATATGGAATAGGAATCCCCTCCGTCCCCACTACTGCCCAAGCCATCAACAGCCCTATCATATTGCAGCGAATTTACGGATGGAGGCGTCCCACAAGGGAGTGGTATATATCAGTTCCACGGCTTCCTGCGGTGTCTGCGCCACATGCCAGATGGCACCGTGCTGCGTACGCATGAAGTTTTCGTCCACCGCCTGCCGGAGCATATCGAGCAGAGGGTCGAAATAGTTCTTGACATTCAGTATCACAATCGGGTTCAGATACAGTCCGAGTTGCTTCCAAGTGATGATTTCCAGCAGTTCTTCCAGGGTGCCGCAACCACCGGGCAGGGCAATGATGGCATCGCTCAAGTCGGCCATTGTCTTTTTCCGCTGGTGCATGCTTTCCACTTCCACGAGTTGGGTAAGTCCGGTGTGATGCCATCCCTGCTCCACCATGAAGCGGGGAATGACGCCCGTCACCTCTCCCCCTGCCCGGAGTGCCGCATCGGACACAGCGGACATCAGTCCCATATTTCCCGCACCATTAATCAAGCGAATTTGCCGCTGCCCCAGCAGAGTGCCCAACTCACGGGCTGCATCGAAATAAACGGAATCTATCTTTGTGTACTATCAGGTTATAATAGACGGAGTAAGTGCCGCCGATCCCAATGGCAAACCGTTCTTCGGTATGGGCAAATGGGTAAGCGGTATTGAAATCCCGGAGAAAGGTGTGGACTACTATTCCATCAAGAACGTGCCTCACGGGCTGATCAGCCAAAGCTGGTACTACTCTGATATCCGCAAAGAATGGCGCAGATGTATCGTCTATACTCCGGCGGAATATGACAAGAACCCTACCAAGAAGTATCCGGTGCTCTACCTGCAACACGGTATGGGAGAAAACGAAACGAGTTGGGCAAACCAGGGCAAGATGAATTTCATTATGGATAACCTGATTGCCGAAGGTAAAGCCAAACCAATGATCGTAGTCATGGACAATGGCAATATCGAGGTGTTCAAGACCAATCCGGGTGAAACTCCTGACGGTGCAAGAAAAAGATTCGGTGCAGAATTTCCTGCTATCTTAGTGAATGAAATCATTCCTCATATCGAATCCAATTTCCGAACACTGACTGATAGGGACAACCGTGCTATGGCCGGACTTTCCTGGGGCGGACTTCTTACTTTCAACACTACCCTGAACAACTTGGATAAGTTTGCCTATATCGGCGGATTCAGCGGAGCAGGCAACATCGATCTGAAGCAACTCGATACCGTGTACGGCGGGGTATTCAAAAACCGTAAAGCATTCAACGACAAAGTACACGTCTTCTTCCTGGGCATCGGTTCGGAAGAACATCCCGAAAGAACCAAGAACCTCAGTGACGGCTTGCAGGCCGCAGGAATCAATACAATCTATTATGAGTCTCCGGGCACTGCCCACGAGTTCCTGACCTGGCGCAGATGTCTGAAAGAGTTTGTTCCTCTATTATTTAAAACGAAATAATGTATAATCAATAAACAGACTATAACGATGAATATCTTCCATCGAAAATCATTGTTGGCGGCTTGTATCGCGGCTATGATGGGTTTACATGGCTATGCTCAAAAGAATGAAGCGTCCCCCCGGTTGTCAGACTACTTTTCTCCGGCAACCACGAATACGATGTCACCCGACAGTGAGGGCTTTATCCAGCGCTGGCTGTTGCTGGAACCCATCGACAAGCCCAACCGTTCCAACACGGTCTTTACCGACAGTTACATTCGCGAAGCATTTGCAACCGAGTATTTCCCCAATCAATTCACCGTTCTGCCCAAAGACGGGGATAAAGTGAAAGTAGGCAAACAAAAGCTAACCTGGCACGCGCTCGACAGTAAGCTGTTCAACGTGAAGCTCTTCCGTTTCGCCTCCGGCCTGAAGAAACAAGTGTACGGCGTGCTGTTCTGGGCAGTCACAGTCATAGAATGTCCCGAAGACATGGAGAACATCCGGATGTCAGTAGGTTCCAACTCCGCATCCATGTGGTGGCTGAACGGTGAGGAGGCTGCTATTCTTTCGGGCGACCGACGTATGGTCAAGGATGACTGCCTTTCGCGCCGGCTGACTTTAAAGAAGGGCAAGAACATCATTCGCGGAGCCATCATCAATGGTCCCGAATGAGTGATTTCTGTGTTCGCTTCCTCAATGAGAATGGAACACCCGTTAACAACATTACTATCAGCTATAAATGATCATGAAAACAAAAGCTATACTTCTGGGCACGGCAGCCCTGATGTTTGTATTGACATCTGAAAAAAGCAATTGCACAAATCGGCACTCCATACATCCACGACCCGTCCACTATCATGGAGTGCGATGGTAAATATTATACTTTCGGCACAGGTGGAGGCGGATTGATATCTGAAGACGGCTGGACATGGAACGGTGGCGGAGTAAGACCCGGCGGAGGCGCCGCGCCCGATGCCGTGAAAATCGGTGACCGCTACCTGATTGCTTACAGTGCCACAGGAGGAGGACTCGGTGGAGGACACAGCGGTAAAGTATTAACCATGTGGAATAAAACCTTAGACCCCAATTCTCCGGATTTTAAATATACGGAGCCTATAGAAGTTGCCTCCTCAGTGAATGATGAAGATTGTGATGCCATTGATGCCGGACTTCTGCTCGACCCGACAGACGGACGCTTGTGGTTGTCTTACGGCACGTATTTCGGTTTTATCAGGCTTGTAGAACTCGACCCCGCAACCGGCAAACGAATGGAGGGCAACAAAGAAATCGACATCGCCATTGACTGTGAAGCAACCGATCTGATCTATCGTGACGGCTGGTATTATCTTCTGGGAACACACGGCACTTGCTGCGATGGCCCGAACTCTACCTACAATATTGTTGTCGGCCGTTCGCGTAAAGTGACGGGGCCATATGTCGATAATATGGGAAGAAAAATGCTGGAAGGCGGTGGCAAGATGGTGATTGCCGCAGGTAACCGCCAAACCGGTCCAGGACACTTCGGGCTTTTCAAAGTAGCCGACGGAGTAGAGAAGATGTCATGCCACTTTGAAGCCGATTTCGACCGGGGTGGCCGCAGTGTACTGGGCATACGCCCGCTTTTTATGGAAGAACGGCTGGCCCGTTGCCGGCGAGGTCTTCAAAGAGGGAACGTATGAGATTGAATCCGAACGTAGAGGGTATGCCCTTGAACTTGCCGTTGATTTTGTACGTATGGAATATACCAGACACCGCTTCTGGGAAAAAGATGACACGCCCGTCGTACCTTTGAAATCGCAGACGTTGGAAGATGTGATCGGGACCGCCACAAGGAAAAATCAACGTAAGAATCGGTGATTATATGTTCCGTCCTCATCAGAAGTGGACCATTACTGCCGTACCCGATGGAGGCGGATATCTGGGTGGCCCTTATTACAAAATTGTGATTGAAGGAACCCAATCGCGCACTGGCCGCCACGGCAGATGCGGAAGTCGTGACAGTGCCTGAGTTCACGGGGCCCCCGAGCAACTGTGGCGAATCGACCAATTGACAGACGGCACCTACCGGATCATGCCCAAAGAAGTGCGGGAACTGACAAGGAATTGGTTCTGGTATCCGTAGGTGACAGCACTCCTTCTCTCGGCGAATTCGATATGAACAGCGACAATTCCAAATGGAATTTCCGCGATCATTAGGAACAAGCCCTATTACTCTAAAGTACTATTACCGGGTAATTCCACTCAAAAATAACGAATCGGCTCAGGCAATCAGTTTGAATTAATAATGCGACTCAGCAGTTGTCTTGCCGATTCAAAATTAAAAAATGAATTGCCTTTTTATATTAATCTTAAATAATTAAAAACTATGAAATGTATGTATGATGATGGCTAGAGAACTATTGTAGCGGTAGCTAATGATGAATAAAAAACGCAATTATTAATTCTTAAACTAATTATGATGAAAAATGTAGTCCAGAAAATTCAGAAGATTCCTTTTCTGTTTATGCTTTGTGCTTGTGTTTTTACGTGCATATCAGCATCAGCGCAAATCCAAATCAAGGGTACTGTTGTCTCAGCCAATGATTCTGAGCCAATGATCGGTGTGGCTATTCTTGAAGAAGGAACCAGCAACGGTCGTATTACCGATCTCAATGGTAATTACTCTATTCAGGTAAGTAACAGTAATGCTACCCTTACCGCTTCTTTTTTATAGGCTACAAAACACAGACTGTTAAAGTCAATGGCCGTAGCGTAATCAACTTTCGTTTGGAAGAAGATACACAAGTGCTTGATGAGGTTGTGGTTGTAGGTTATGGTGTTCAGCGCAAGAGTGACCTGACAGGTGCTGTTGCCTCGGTTAACTCTAAAGACCTTAAAGGCTTGGCAACAACCGATGCTGCCGCTGCCCTTCAAGGTAAAGCCGCAGGTATTCAAATCTTGAATTCATCAGGTGCTCCGGGTAGCGGTGCTGAAATCCGTGTACGTGGTTATTCCTCCAATTCCGGAAATATTGGTCCTCTCTTGATTGTGGATGGTTTGAAGGTTTCAAGCATCCAGTATCTTGATCCAGGCTTGATCGAGTCTATGGAAGTATTGAAAGATGCCGCATCCGCAGCAATCTATGGTTCTGAAGCAGGTAACGGTGTAGTACTTATCACAACCAAGAATGGGGGAGGAAAAGGTACCGGCAAGATCACATATAATGTACGTTATACCATGAACCAACTTGGACATGTTCCACAATTACTGAATGCGGAAGAATTCAAGGACTGGATGGGCATGCAAGGATATAACGTCGAGGCTGCCATGTCGGATGCTATTCGCGATTATAATTGGGATCAAAATACTGATACAAATTGGTTCGACGAGTTTATGGGAACTTCTTGGAGCAAGCAGCACTCTCTTTCATTCCAGGGTAGCAATGACAAAGGGCAGTATTTTGCAAACCTCACATACGTTAATCAAGATGGTATCGTAAAAGGCAAAAACGACTACTACGAACGCTTAACCGCTCAGATTAATGCTGATTATAAAATAAAACCCTGGTTGCAGGTAGGTACCAACACTTCTATAGAGAAATGGCGTAGAGGCAGCGTATCAGAATATGGTTACGGCTCTGCTTTTGAAATGCTTCTTGTAATGGATCCTCTGACTCCTACACACTGGACAGACCGCAGCCAATATCTCGCTGCCACAGGTTCTGTTTATGACGCAGTTCAGAATGGAACTTCTGCTACAAACTATCGTTTCTACGGCGATGATAGGGGTATGTATGCTACTTCATACTTTAATACAGAACTTGCCGGCGGCACTCCATTTGCACAGCGTGATAAGAATGCCAACAATAAAAATGGCGGTATCAATGTACATAGTACGTTCTTCGCAAACCTGACCCCATTCAAGGGCTTTACATTTACTTCTCGTTTTGGTACTGCATTACTCAGGGCAATACTTACAGCTACGCAGAACCTTACTATATCACCGGTCGTGTAAGTGATACCAAGTACTCTATTAGCCAGACTACAAGCAACGGCCTATACTATCAGTGGGAAAACTTTGCCAACTACATGACTTCAATCGGCAAGCACAGCATTTCGGCAATGGCAGGTATGTCATACATCCAAAGCGAAAGTAACGGCACGACGGCAGGTGCGTCAGGTGAAGAATTGCTTTCTTCATACGAAGAAAATTTCCGTTACTTGGATTGTGTACTTGTATCAGATAAAGTTTCCCCGTACATTCAGTGGAACACCGGGTAAGTCTTCAAGCATTTCATACTTCGGCCGTTTAGGATATACTTATGACGATCGCTATAGCCTGCAAGCCAATTTCCGTGCTGACGCATTCGATACCTCAAAACTTCCAGCAGATAAACGTTGGGGTTACTTCCCATCATTATCAGCAGGCTGGACACTCAGCAATGAAAAGTTCTTTAAAAATTTAGTTCCTGATAACATTGTTTCATTTGCCAAGCTGCGTGCATCTTGGGGGCGTAACGGTAATATCAACGTACTTAGCGGTTATAAATATTCTTCTTCTATTGCAACAGGTGGCCAGTGGTATCAATAGCAACGGTACAACTGTTACAAATGGTTCTATGCCAAGCGGTTTGGCTAATCCTAACCTTACTTGGGAAACTTCCGATCAGTTGGACTTCGGTCTTGATTTACGTTTATTCAACGATGCTTTGACAATCAGCATGGACTACTATAAGAAAACTACCAAAGACCTTCTTGTAGACGCTCCATGTCTGCCTGAGACAGGTATCTTCACAGATGATCAATGCAGGTGAGGTACAGAACAAAGGTTTTTGAGTTCAAGCAACTTATAAAAGGCAACATAGGCAGACTGAATTACTCAGTATCAGGCAACTTTGCAACATTGAAGAATGAAGTAACTTACCTTGATGATCGTATCACACGTATCTCGGTGGAAGTATATCAGGTGCAAACAGTACTATATACACCAACTTCGAACAAGGTATGCCGGTATGGTATATGCGCGGTTACAAGTATGCAGGTAAGAACTCTGAAGGACAGCCTCTTTATCTTGACAAAGAAGGCAATGAGACATTAACTCCGGGTGATGAAGATCAATTCAATATAGGTAAAGGTATTCCTGATCTTACATACGGCATTACAATCAATCTTGAGTACAAGGGTTTCGACTTCTCGGTATTCGGTACAGGTACGGTAGGAAACGATGTCTACTACGGTATGTACCGCACAGGCTACAACAATATCTCCAAGCATTTCTACGATGAAGCCAAGAAAGGTAATATGCCCAGTCTTAACACAATTGCAGGTGATAAAATCTACTGGTCATCTTCTGCTCTTGTATTTGACGGATCATACTTCAAGATTAAGCAATTGCAATTAGGATACACATTGCCAAAGTCTATCACAAAAAGGTATTTATAGAGAACCTTCGTGCTTACGTGTCACTTGATGACTTCTTCACATTTACATCTTATCGGGTCTTGACCTGAAATTTGCTTCAAGTGGTAATAATGTAGGTCTTGATGCCGGTGCATATCCTACAATGCGCAAGATGACATTTGGTCTTAATGTAACATTCTAAACCAACCATTAATACTGACGAAAATGAAAAAATATATATATTCGTTTGCGGTATGTGCCGCACTGTTCTGCACATCTTGCGATGAAAGTCGTTTGAACATCGAGCAGAAGGCTGTTAGCTCTACTAAAAACTTCTATAAAACCGATCAAGATGCTGTTGATGCTATGACTGCCGCTTATGCGCAGTTCCTTGACAATGTATGTTCGTCTGCCGGAATCTATCAGCCGCAGTTCACTTTACTCAATTATTCAGCAGATGATGTTTTCTCTGCCGGTACAAATTATGCTGACCACATGGATATGCGTGTATTCGATGAGTTCCGCTATGATACAGGCAACGCTCCTCTTAAAGAATTATATCAGCGTTACTATAAGTCTATTTATGCAAGTAACCTTGTAATAACATATGTAGATCCGGCCGCAAGTACGGTTATGGCCCGTTGTGTCGCAGAGGCTCGCGTATTACGCGCTTATTGTCACATGATGGCGGCTCTCACATTCCAGCGTCCTCCAAAAGTCGACAAACTGCTGGGTGCCGATGACAAACCTACAAATGTCGAAAGCCAGAAATCTCTGCTTGAGTGGTGCGCTTCCGAGTGTGAAGAAGCTGTAAATGATCTTGACTCACGTAAAGGTCCTAATGATGTAGAAGGTGCTTTTAAAGTAACAAAAGGTTTTGCATATTTCGTAGCGGGCAAGTCTGCCGTATTCGCCGGTGATATGGCTCGTGCAGAGAAGAATCTTAAGCCTTTGGTTGAATCTCCCAACTATGCACTTGTTCCGGGAAATCGTTTCCGTGACCTGTTCCATGTAGAGGGTAACGGCTGCGAAGAAAAAATCTTCGAGGCGAACTGCTTCGGTAACATTGATAAAGGTTTTTGGGGTAATATCCAACGTGGCCGTTGGATGACAAACAACGTATTGAACTGGCGTTATGACCGCTTAGGCTCTCGCGCATCCATCTGCGGCGCTAACGATGGTTGGGGCGGTGGTGCCATCAACTGGAAGTTTGCCGAAAAGATGTATCAAAATGACGGTGACGGTCCGCGTCGCAAAGCTACATTCCTCACTCCGGACGAATTCTTATACGACTCTAAACTCTGCGGTTGGGAAACGGATTTCGATGCTGACGGAAATGAGATGTCTCTTGCCGACAAGAAAAAAGATCCAAAACGGGGTATCAAGAGTACAGAAGGCCTGTTCGCACATGGTGTATATATGGAGTCAAAAAGAATATAGAATCTCTAACGACCGCAATATGACTATTAGCGACACTCATAACTCTGCATCATTCCGTATCGCCAGATTGGGAGAAGCGTATCTGCTTTATGCAGAGGCTTGTCTTGAAACAGGTAATTTGGATGAAGGTAAAAAATATCTGAATGCTATTCAGAAACGTGCAGAAGCTCCTGAAACAGAACTCACAACTCAGACTCTTCGCGATGAAAAGCAGTACGAACTTTGGTTCGAGACTTGCCGTTTTCACGACATCGTTCGTTGGGGCATTGCTAAAGAGTGTCAGGATGCTGTCGTTGACCAGGTTCCGCAACTGTATGACGACTTCTTCATCCAAGGTACACCATACTATGGAAAAGAACATCATCTACGTGCTGAGTTGACTCATCCTTTATCAGTAGATCAAAATTTACCTGCAAGCTCTTATGGCTTCGTAAAGGGTAAACATGAATACTTCCCATTCCCAAAAGATGTTATAGACTTAAACAAAGAACTTCATCAGCTTAACGGATGGGCAAATAATTAAAGATTAGTTAATTATGCGAATCAGGGGTTGAGTTTGATTTATAACGGTATAGTAATGAATAAGACTCACCACAGATTACACAGATTCACACAGATTTATTAATCTAATAATCAGTAAAATAGAATCTGTGTCAATCTGTGTAATCTGTGTGAATTAATTCATAACTGAAAGATATGAATCAATTCAACTCCTGATTCGCATGATTAATATTTGATAAGTGAACCGATTACGAAAATGAATAGTATGAAATTAAAAGCAATCATTCTTTGTATGGGAGTAGTGGGATGCCTGATATTCACCTGTTGCGGGAAAAGTACCTCCTTTTCCCGCAACAGCCATCTGGCATTAAATGACTCTAACTACTTCGAAACACGCGGGTTGAACTTCTTCGTATTCAGCAACCTATACGATGCTACCTTCGATGATTCAAGATCAGTGCCGTAGAAATCATTCATCACGGCATCCGCACCGCTACCAACGGAGATGTCCGCATGAATCCGACACCCGGACAATGGGACAAGTTGCCAAAGTTCGTCGAGCGTATACCGGATAAAGAACATAACCGGATCGACGTCATGCTGGAATATCCCGAATACAACTTCGAATACAAGTTGACAGGCGAAGCCCGTGACGGCGGTTTCTACCTTAGCGTAAACGTAGACAAACCTTTACCCGAAGCATTGCATGGCATAGCTGGACTGAATATGGAATTCATGCCCCGGTCTTCTTCGGTCATTCCTACATAATAGACGGCAAGCACGGTCTGTTCCCCACTTCTCCGGCCGAATTTATGACTACCATCAACGGTGAAGTGGAACCCACTCCCATGGCCACCGGCAAACTGATAGACATTGCACCGGACGAACCGTTGAAACACATCACCATCCGCACCACCGATGACAATAACCTGTCATTGTTTGACGGAAGGAACAAACAACAGAACGGAAACTTCGTTGTGCGTACCCTGCTTCCGGCAGGAAAGACCGGCAAGATAGCCGAATGGTTTATCACAGCGGAGACCCAATCCGACTGGGTGCGCAAACCCGTAGTGAGCTACTCACAAGTAGGTTACCACCCCACACAAAAGAAAGTGGCCGTAGTGGAACTGGATAAAAATGACAAGCCACTCTCTACCGTCTCTTTATATAAGGTGTGTAGTGACGGCAGCCTCAGCAAAGCCCTGTCCGGCACTCCCAAAAACCTGGGGAATGTACACACGCTACAATTACCTTCAATTTGATTTCTCCTCTGTCACAGAACCGAGCATCTATATGCTGGAATATGGCAACCAGCGCACAGCACCTTTCCCCATCGCAACAGATGTGTTTCAGAAAGCATGGTTCCCGACACTGGACGTATTCTTCCCTGTACAGATGGATCATATGTTTTGTCGAAGCCTATCGCGTATGGCATGGCGCCGCGCATCTGGATGATGCCCTGCAAGCTCCCGTCAACCGCATCCATTGGGACGGTTGGAGACAAGGACCGACCACCGGCAACAAGTACAAACCACTGGAGCATATCCCCGGCCTGAACGTCGGCGGATGGTTCGATGCAGGAGACTTCGATATCCAGACCGGATCACAACATGCCGTAGTACAGGCTTTCGCCCTTTTGTGGGAGAGCTTTGGGGTAAACCGCGATGAAACCACCATTAACCAAAAGACACGCTATACGGAAATACACGTACCCGACGGCAAACCCGATGTATTGCAACAGATTGAACACGGCGTTCTACAATTAGTAGCGCAGGTGAATGCGATAGGGTATGCTATTCCCGGAATCAACGAGTCTCATTTATATCAGTACCGCCATTTGGGAGATGCGGTAAACAAGACAGATAACTCTGGTTTATAACCCTCGCCTGGATAGTCTGCAAACCGACGGGCGTACAAGTGGTACTCCCGATGACCGTTGGGCATTCACCAACCGGACACCGCACATGAATTATGGCACAGCCATTTCGCTGGCAGCCGCTTCGCGTGCATTGAAGGATTACAATCCGGAACTGAGCAAAGAAGCCCTGCGAGTAGCTCGCTTCATCTGGGACGACGAACACAACCACCAGGCAAATCCCGAAGAACAAACGTATAGCGGACGATTCAGCAATCCTGAATTCATGAAATCCATCGAATGCAGAGCCGCTTTCGAACTCTGGCGCTCAACGGACTATGAAGGTTACAAGACAAGAATGAACGAGCTGCTCCCCACCCTTTTGGAACAATTCAACCGGAATGCCTCTGTCATTGCACAAATGATTCCCTTTCATGGATAATGCGTTCAAGAAGCAAGTAAGGCCCTTGGTAGAAGCTTATGCCGGAGAACTTGCCGAAGTAGACAAAGAAAATCCGTATGGAGTAAGGATCAGCACTGCCGGATGGGCAGGTAACAGAAACATTGTTCAGGCGTGTATTACGAACTACCTGCTCCATCGTTCGTATCCCGAGCTGATAAACCCGGAATACATATACAGAGGATTGAACTATCTGTACGGTTGCCATCCGTGCCATAATCTGTCTTTTGTTTCGGGAGTAGGCGCACAGCCCAAAAAAGGTGGCTTACGGGAGCAACCGGGCCGACTTCAGTTTCATTCCCGGAGGTGTGGTGCCGGGCATCAGGATTGAAACCGGACTTCCCCGAGAACAGGGAGGACTATCCTTTTCTTTGGAGCGAGAATGAGTATGTAATAGATCTGGCAGCAAGCTACATCTACCTGGTGAATGCAGTCAACAACCTGCTGAAATAAGGTCTCCGGTCCTCCATTTACAGGCCACTTGCATTTCATTTGTAGAACACTTGTGTTGAACAAACAGAACACCTGTGTCCTGCAAATGTAACACAAGTGTTACATAAATGCCCTGCCAGCAAGAAAAGTCCTCCTCAAAAACAGTTTTATACCCCTCCTTAAGAGGGTTACATACTACTTTTGCGGTTATCATTAATATTTGAATAGTTTTTTTGAAAAGTATAAAAAGACGAACAATGAAAAGAAAGAAATTATCAAGAGCAATTATCAAGACGGGAAGCGCAATGATATTTTGTTCCATTATCACAGGGACGATGTGGGCACAGGGAATACCCTCAGTTACCAATATTCCAAATGCCCAATATCCTATGGTGAACCCCGACCGAACTGTGACTTTCAAAGTAAAAGCTCCCGATGCAAAGAGCGTACAAATCGTTCTCGACCGTCCCTACGAAATGCAAAAAGGACAGGACGGAACGTGGGAACTCACCTCTTCTCCGCAAGTGCCCGGTTTCCACTATTACTCGGTACAAATAGGAGGCTTGCAGGTAACTGATGCCTCAACCTATTCCTACTTCGGGATGAGCCGCCAGGCAAGTGCCTTCGAAGTGCCCGAGGAAAAAGTAGATTTCTACTTACCGCAGAAAGGGGTACCGCAAGGAGCAGTCCGTTCCCGCAGATTCTACTCGAAAGTATGCGACGAATGGCGCAGAATGTACGTATATACCCCTGCCGAGTATGAGAAGAATCCGGATAAGCGTTACCCCGTCCTGTACTTGCAGCATGGAGGTGGCGAAGACGAAAGAGGTTGGCCCAACCAAGGATGTATCAGTGCCATCCTCGACAACCTGATAGCCAGTGGAAAAGCCAAACCGATGATTGTAGTGATGAACTGCGGATATGCCGTATATGCAGGAAACAAATATCCCGAACAGCAACCGAATGCCCGTTCATCGGTAGATGCATTCGTCGCCTTCGAAGACATGATGGTAAAAGATGTAATTCCACTTGTAGATTCGACTTACCGCACATTGACGGACAAAGAGAACCGTGCCATGGCGGGTTTGTCATGGGGAGGCAAACAAACTCTGGAAACCACTCTGCACCACCGGGATTTATTCTCTTACATCGGATCATTCAGCGGAGCATTGCCCATAGACAAAAATACGGATATAGACGCACTCTACGAAGGCGCTTTCAAAGATCCTGTCACATTCAATAAAGATTTCAAGTTCATCTGGCTGGGAATCGGTGAAGAAGAAAGTCCCAATGCCGAACTTCTGCATGCAGCACTCAGCAAGAAGGGAATCAACAGCCTATTCTATCAGTCACCCTGGCACAGCCCACGAATGGCTCACTGGCGGCGCTGTCTCTATCAATTTACACCTCTTATCTTTAAATAATCAGACTATGAAACTGAAATCCATCTTATATACAACTCTGATCGCTTCCCTGATTACCGGATGTGCACAGAAACCCAAAGAAAAAGAAGCAACTGCCCGGTATCGGCATCGACCAATATCCTCGGTATCAGTTATCCGGTGGTAAATCCGGACTTATCAGTAACCGTCAGGGTAAATGCTCCCGATGCAGACTCGGTAAAACTGGACTTAATGAAGAAATATCCCATGACCAAGAATGCAGACGGTATTTGGGAAGTAACCTCCGATCCCCAAGTGCCCGGTTTCACTATTATTTCGGAGATAGACGGGTGTTCCGTAGCCGATCCTTCCAGCGAATTGTTCTACGGATGTGGCCGGATGTCAAGCGGCATTGAAATTCCGGAGGAAGGAGTGGATTACTATTTGCCTCAGCACGTTCCACACGGTGAAATCCGCACACAGATGTACTACTCCGACATCACTCAGGCATGGAGAAAGTGCCTCGTATATACTCCGGCAGGTTATGACGAGAACAACACTCAGAAGTATCCCGTACTATATCTGCAACATGGTAGCGGAGAAGACGAAACCGGATGGTCGAACCAAGGAAAGGCAGACAACATTCTGGATAACCTGATTGCCAGCCAAAAAGCCGTTCCCATGCTGGTAGTCATGGACAGAGGATATGCTACAGACCCCAAAGAAAAGAAACGGGACAAAAAGGCAGGTTCAACTTCAATACTTTTGAACGGGTGGTTATCAATGAACTGATACCCATGATTGATAAAAACTACCGTACTTTGCCTGACAGGGAACACCGTGCCATAGCTGGCTTGTCAATGGGAGGTTTCCAGGCTGTAAGCATCGGGCTGGCCCATTTAGATAAATTTGCCCATATCGGTGGATTCAGTGGCGGAGGAAGGATGAACAGCAATGAACTGAATACAGCCTACAACGGCGTTTTTGCTGACGCCGAAGCCTTCAATCAAAAAGTGAAAACACTGTATATCAGTCTGGGAACCGAAGAAGCCGCACGCTTTAAAAATGTAACGGAATTCCATGATGCACTGACTCAAGCAAACATCAACCATATCTATTACGAGTCTCCCGGTACAGCCCACGAATGGCTCACTGGCGGCGTTCATTGCATCAATTTGCAGGCTTAATATTCAAATGATGCTTCAGATAATACAGATGTAGTTTTAACAATACTTGCAACTATGAAGATACTGTTTCACTTCACAATAACTCTGCTCGTTCTTAGTCTGGCGGCCTGTAACCAGACTAAGAGCCCGGAACCGGTAAAGCAATATACATTTATCGGCGGCAAGGAAGGAGATAAGATGGACACCACTTCCTTTGACTCTTTGCAGTTAAGCGATCCCTTTATCCTGGACGATGAAGAAACACAGATGTATTATCTGGTTGGAAGTGGCGGCAGTTTATGGAAAAGCACGAATCTAAAGATGTGGACAGGTCCCTATCAATACATTACTGTGGATACAACTTCCTGGATTGGAACCGCTCCAAGGATATGGGCCCCGGAGCTCCATAAATATAAAGGTAAATACTATTGTTTCGTCACCTTTACCAATCCCAAGATCATAGTAGACACTGTACCCAACAGATACAATGTGCAACGTCGTGCCACCCATATCCTTACATCCGACAAAGCAGCAGGTCCCTACCACCCCATCAGCGGCACAGACTATCTGCCGGAAGACTGGTCTACACTCGACGGTAGTTTCTGGGAAGAAGACGGAGTGCCTTATATGGTCTTTTTGTCACGAATGGATGCAAACCGTAAACGGAATGATCAACTACATCCAGCTTGCTCCGGACCTGTCAGAATCAATAGGGACCGCTACTACCCTTTTCAGAGCATCCGATGCCCCATGGCCAAGAGAAATGAAATCGATAGGTGAACTCACTTTCGGCATGGCGCTGGAAGGCTATGTGGCAGATGGTCCGTTCCTGTTCCGGACAGGTACGGGACGTTTAGGAATGTTGTGGTCCAGTTGGAGCAACAGCCGTTGTGCGCAGGGAGTGGCTTATTCCGGGTCGGGTAAACTTGCCGGCCCCTGGGTTCAGTGCAATGCTCCTCTGATACCTAATAATTCAGGGCATGGTATGTTGTTCCGTACATTCGATGGAAAGTTGCTGATGTGCCTGCACCACCAAAGCCTCGACTCCGAGAACCCGGGTCCACGAAGACCCACACTGTTCGAAGTAGATATTTCAGGAGACGAAATTAAAATACTGGGGAAATATCATCCTTAGCAACCAAGAAATAAAAACATAATTTTATACCATGAAAACAACATTATTATGAAAAAGGTATTAGTAACCTGTGGTTTGTTATTCTCCCTATCGGGGTGGGGACAAACATTGCCGTATCAGAATCCCGAACTAAGTCCGGCAGAAAGAGCGAAGGACTTAGTGAAACGCTTGACTTTAGAAGAGAAAGCGCTCTTGATGTGTGATGATTCGGAAGCCATTCCACGCCTGGGAATAAAGAAATTCAATTGGTGGAGTGAGGCCCTTCACGGGGTAGCTAATCAGGGAAATGTAACAGTCTTCCCCGAACCGGTAGGAATGGCCGCTTCATTCAATGACAAACTGGTATTCGAAATCTTCAATGCAGTCTCCGATGAAATGCGTGCCAAGCACAACGAGCGCGTACGCAACGGACTGGAGGACGTCCGTTTCCACAGTCTCTCCGTCTGGACTCCCAACGTAAACATCTTCCGTGATCCCCGTTGGGGACGTGGTCAGGAAACTTACGGGGAAGATCCTTACCTGACTTCACAAATGGGTATTGCAGTGGTAAAAAGGATTGCAGGGACCTGAACATGAGAAGTATCGCAAACTACTTGCATGTGCCAAACATTATGCCGTACACAGCGGTCCGGAATGGAGCCGTCATACCGCCAATCTGAACAACGTCAGTCCCCGCGACCTGTGGGAAACTTACCTGCCTGCGTTCAAGGCACTGGTACAAAAAGCCGATGTACGCGAAGTGATGTGTGCCTACCAGCGCCTGGACGATGATCCTTGTTGTGGAAACACCCGTCTGCTTCAACAGATACTCCGTGATGAGTGGGGATTCAAATATCTCGTAGTCTCCGATTGTGGAGCCATTGCCGACTTCTGGACTTCCCACAAAAGTTCCTCCGATGCCGTACATGCAGCCGTCAAAGGAACTATGGCAGGTACAGATGTGGAATGTGGATACGGATATGCTTATCAGAAACTGCCGGAAGCCGTATCCAGAGGATTGATAACGGAAGAAGAAGTGGACAAACATGTGCTCCGCCTGATGGAAGGACGCTTTGAACTCGGAGAAATGGACGACCCGTCATTAGTGAACTGGACAAAAATACCGATGTCGGTAGTCAACTGTAAGGCTCACAAAGATTTGTCACTGAATATGTCACGCCAGACAATGACACTCTTACAGAACAAAAACAATGTATTGCCTTTAAGTAAATCCATCCGCAAGATTGCAGTTATCGGTCCTAACGCTGATGACAAACCTATGCTGTGGGGCAACTACAACGGAACTCCGAATCAGACCATTACCATCCTGGACGGCTTCAAAAGTAAACTGAAAAAGAATCAGATCGTCTACATGAAAGGCTGTGACTTGGTGAATGACCAAACATTGGAATCCTATCTTGACCAATGCAGCATAGATGGGAAACCCGGCATAAAAGCTACATTCTGGAATAACCCGGAACGCCAGGGAGAGCCTGTCTCTTCGCTCCGTACCACCCAGCCTATCAACGTAACTACATACGGATTACATACTTTCGGCCCGGAGTGAATCTTTGAAAAGTTCTCAGCCAAATACGAAACCGTATTAACTCCGAAGGAATCAGGCGAAATTCTCCTCAATCTCGAAGGTTGCAGTTACTTTGAATTATTGGTAAACGGCAAGTCGATGACTAAACACCGCACTTGGAGAACCACCGATACCCGCACCATGCTACAAGTGGAGAAAGGAAAAGAGTATAAGATAGAAATACTTATGCACAAGTAGAAAACTGGGCTGCAAACCTGAAGTTCAACCTCGGCAAAGAATTCCCGATCAATTACAGTGAAAGCATTTCGAAACTTAAAGGCGTAGATGTAGTGGTCTTCGTAGGTGGCATTTCGCCACAACTGGAAGGAGAAGAAATGCCCGTGAATATTCCCCGGTTTCAAAGGGGGTGACCGTACGGATATAGAATTACCCGCTGTACAGCGAAACTTCCTGAAAGCCTCTGAAAGATGCCGGAAAACAAGTAGTATTTGTCAACTGTTCCGGATCGTCTATGGCATTGCTGCCCGAAACGGAAAGTTGCGACGCTATTCTCCAGGCATGGTATGGAGGAGAACTGGGTGGATATGCTGTAGCCGACGTGCTGTTTGGTGATTATAACCCCTCCGGCAAGCTGCCCGTCACTTTCTACAAAAAGTACTAAACAACTTCCCGACTATGAGGATTACTCCATGAAAGGACGTACATACCGGTATATGTCCGACCCTCTGTTCCCATTTGGATTCGGATTAAGTTACACGGATTTCGCCGTAGGTACAGCCAGTTGCAACAAAAACCCAACTCCGTACAGATGAGTCGCTGACCTTGACTGTACCGGTCTCCAACACCAAGCGCTCCGGAACTGAAGTCGTACAGGTTTACATACACAAAAACAGATGATGCTGACGGACCATTAAAGTCCCTAAAGCCTATGCACGTGTAGAACTCGCAGCAGGAGCCAAACAGGATGTCGAGATAGAGTTGCCATCCGAATCATTCGAATGTTTTGATCCTTCTACAAATACCATGCGTGTGGCACCGGGTGAATACGAGTTATTCTATGGAACGAGTTCCGCAGCCCGGGATCTGCAATCCGTCAAAGTCACTTTACGGGATAGTAATGAATTTGCTCACCACAGATTAACACAGATTCTCACAGAGTTTAATTAATTAAAATCAGAGAAATAAAATTCTGTGGAAATCTGTGTTAATCTGTGGTGAATTGATTCATAACCCGATAGAAAGAAATTAATTCCGCCAACGGATTTTATTTTATCTTTTGTGTCCGGATAAAGAAATAAAAGTCCGTACGCACTAAAAAAACAATTAGCTTATGAAAAACAAAAGACTATTTTTATTATCCGCATTTCTGGTAATAATAGGTACATTAAAAGCTCAGAACCCCATTATTACGGATCAGTTCACTGCCGATCCCACCGCCAAAGTTTTTGAAGGCAAGATGTATGTCTATCCTTCACATGACATTCCGAGCCCCATCGAGCGTCTGAAAGAATGGTTCTGTATGGCAGATTACCATGTTTTCTCGTCAGACAATCTGGTTGACTGGACAGACCACGGAGTGATCCTAAGCCGAGGAAAATGTACCTTGGGTAGCTCCTGACTCCTATTCCATGTGGGCCCCCCTGAATGTGTATACAAGAATGGGAAATATTATTTCTACTTCCCATCTACCCCTAAAGGCGAAGGCAAACGCGGTTTCAGCATCGGAGTTGCCATAGCCGACAAGCCTTACGGCCCTTTCACCCCGCAGGCCACTCCCATTGAAGGAGTCAATGGCATTGACCCTTGCGTGCTCATTGATAAAGACGGGCAAGCCTACATATACTGGTCAGGCCGCGGAATGTCAGTAGCAAAACTGAAAGACAATATGCTTGAACTCGCCTCAGAACCCATGCAAATTCAAGGATTACCCGAAGGATTCAAAGAAGGACCTTTCGCCTTTGAACGCAACGGAAAATATTACTTCACATTCCCCCTGGGTAAAGGAAAAAACGGAAGTTCTGGCTTATGCGATGGGAGACAATCCCATGGGTCCCTTTGAGTTCAAGGGTATCATTATGGATGAATCACCAACCGATTGCTGGACCAATCACCACTCATTGGTGGAATACAAAGACCAGTGGTACCTGTTCTATCACCACAACGATTACTCCCCCGAATTCGATAAAAACAGATCGGCACGAGTCGATTCCTTATTCTTCAACCCGGACGGCACTATCCAAAAAGTAATCCCCACCCTGCAGCGGAGTGGGCATAACAGATGCCCGGAAAGAAATTCAACTGGATCGTTACAGCCGGTTAAGCAATCAGGAGCAGCCATCGATTACCTGAACGGCAAACAAATTCGAAGGCTGGAAAACCTTATTGAGCAAAAACGGTGCATGGTGCAGTACAACCGGGTGAACTTCGGAGATAGCACCCCCGGAAAATGAAAGCAAGAGTAACCTCGGACAACGGAGGAACACTGCAAATACGTATAAACGGAACAAACGGTCCGGTTATCTCGGAAATAAAAGTTCCCAAAACCGATAAATGGACGAATATTGAATCCCCGGTTCGTTCCGCTCAGACCGGTATCCACGATTTATACGTGTCTCTAAAAGGAAACGGTAAAGTTGAAATCGACTGGATCAGTTTTCAATAACTAAATCTCCATGCCGGATATGAAGTATACGAAGACAATAGCACTAATCACAACCCTGCTCTGCTTCCTGCAAGGGCAGGGTTTAGCGCTTGCCCAGGATAATCAAACCAATACAATTACCTTTATCTTACTATCCGGAACGGATTATGCGACAACTCTATCCGAACCATACACAAAGATCACAACTCATTCATGTGGTTCGGAACCTCCAACGGGCTCGACCGTTACGATGGTTACGAACTGAAACACTACTCCACAGCTCCCAGGCAACCGTATCAGTTTATTGAAAGTAATTACATCAATGACATTGACGAAGACGACAACAACTATTTGTGGGTAGCTTCCGAAGCCGGCATCATGAGCATTGATCTCCTTCACGAAAATCTCAACTTCTATAAGGAATACTCCGGTAAGAACAATAATGTGCTTTACTCTCCCGTTCAGGCCCTGCTTGTCGACGATTTCAATAATCTCTGGGTAGGCAAAAGTGACGGACTGGCCTACATCATTCTGAACGAAGAAAGGCAGATAAAGATATCCGGATATTGAAGAAAGATGTGGATATCAAAACCATCGTAAAACACGGTAGTGATATCTGGGCGGGAGGCGACAAGTGTTTATTGCATTTCACTCCTTCGGGCAAACAGGATTACAGCAATATCCCCGTAATTACAAACTTAGATACTTCACAGTTAATCTTCAACCGCCTGTTTTCGTATGGTGACTATCTGTGGATCGGCACCCAAAGTGGCTTATACTGCTATAACACCCAGAATCAGTTCTGCATACTCTATCAGCATAATCCCAATAATCCTCACAGCATTTCCTCCAACTTCATCACAGATATTGATAAAAAATTCATCAGGCGACATCATTATCG
>VOFE01001801.1_pt1 | contig 24001 bp, 34 predicted proteins | sample 5384071 | NCBI WGS metagenome assembly VOFE01 (sample SAMN12384724, study PRJNA508395) | human gut metagenome | isolation source: healthy gut D | host: Homo sapiens
TGATACCGCGAAGAAGCATCACCGTTTCTTATTTGAAGCCATCACGGTTCCGTACAATCCGAATTACCAGAAGATCAAAGAACGGATCGGGGAACTGGGTTCGCTGAAGATGGTGCAGTGCAATTTCTCACAATATTCAAGCAAATACGACAAGTTTAAAAATAATGAAAATCCGAATGTCTTCAATCCTCAGTTCTCCGGCGGAGCGCTGATGGATATCAATATTTATAACGCGCATTTTATCATCGGTTTGTTCGGCGCGCCGAAATCGCTGAAATATGTTCCGAACATCGCGGCCAATGGCATTGATACCTCCGGGATTCTCGTCTTTGATTACGACGGGTTCCTGGCCTGTGGTATCGGCTGTAAAGATTCCGCAAGTGAGAATATCTGTCAGCTGCAGGGCGATAACGGATATATCGTCGTACACAGCGCGTCTTCGGTCTGCGCCAAAGCCGAGGTTTGGCTGAAAGGCGCAAAGGAGCCGGAAGTCATTGATCTGAATGAAAGTCACGGCGGCCATTACTTTGAAGTGAAGAACTTTAAGCGGATGATTGAGAACGAAGATTATGACGGCTGTTACAAAATGCTGGAATATTCCTATCAGGTGATGGAACTTGTGCATACGGCACGCTTGGAAGCCGGTGTCCGTTTCGCTGCCGATCAGAAATAATTTTATGAATCCCTGGAAACAGGGATTTTTCTGACTTACGAACATTGCGCACTGCTTTCTGTGGTAAAAATGTTGGGAGTACGATACAATAAGAGGCATAACCGAGAGTTTAAAAGGATACGCTATGAAAAAGAAGTAAAGGTTTTACGTTACTGAAACTGATTGTTGCCGTTGCCATTCTGGTCGTGCTGCTGCTTGTGCCGCGGATGATCGGTTTCGCGCAGCAGGCGAAGCATACCGCCGTTCAGGAGACGATCCGCAGCCTTGTAACGGTCTATAAATCCGTGGAGGTCTTAGTGAAAAACCTCGTCGGGGCTGAACCGAAAAAGGGGCGATAGCGGCGTTTCGCAGCTTTACACGCTGGTCACGATCGACAGTGACGAGCAGGGGTCACGGAGCCGGATGATCTGTATTCCGTCGCGGTGCGGGAGCGGATGAAAGCGAATCTTGACTTTTCAGGCCAACATCCATTTCAACTGTACGCCATGGTTTAGCTGGACGGCAGTCTGGCTTCGCTTACGGTATACTACTCTGAAGATAGTGGAAATTATTATTCCGATTCCGGACTCGCAAAGGAACTGGACTATTGTTAACGGGGACGAATGGAAACGTCGATTCCTTTCCGTCGTTCATTCCGATTTCTGAGCGAACCGGGATTAAAATTGGAAAGATACAATCAGGAGGAAACCTATGACAGGTAAAAAACAAAAATTATTCGGAAACCATCGCCGTGGCCGATTTTGATCGGGGCGTTGGGTTGGGCGATCGTCTGCCTGATTTTGCCGATGATCCAGCTTTGGCATTATTTGATCGCGCTATTGATCGGCGGGATCGCGTATTTCATCGCACGGAAAACAAATCCCGGATCAAAAGAAATTGAAGTGGCAGTTCCGCTGACGCCGTTGGAGCAGCAACAGCGGGAGCAGCTGGAAGCCGCGCGTTCGGCGTTAACCGGGCTGCAGCAGGCAGCGGCGAAGATCGACGATCCGGCGATGACGCAGGATTTACGGAAAATTGATTCGGTCTGCCGTCAGATTGTGGAAGAAATGGAGCAGCGGCAGCGGGTTAACGATTAGGCCCGGCGGTTAGTCGATTACTATCTGCCGATGCTGACAAAACTGCTTCTGAATTACGATGAACTGGAAGCCGATCCGCTGCAGACGCAGAATATCCAGAATTACCGTGAAAATATCAAAAGACGGTGAAGCTCTGCGCGGAAGCGTTTGTTAAACAGTGGGATGATCTGCATGAGCATCAGTCAATGGAAATTCAGGCCGACAGCGATGTGCTGGAAACGCTGCTAGTTAAGCAAGGCCTTGTTTCTCCATCCTTCAAGGAGGGCAGAGAATGAAAATCAATCAGAAAACCGCGCTGCTTCTGGCGGTTCTGCTGGTGATCGGCAGTTCCTGGGGCAAAGCAAAATTGACGTTTAATTCCATGCATGAAGCAGCTGGATGTGATCTATACGGAAGGAATCGACCAGGACGGACAATCCATCGCTCAGGATGTTAAAGAGAAACAAAAGACGGCCCGCAACTGCGTGACGGTGGCGCGCCGGTATGATTCTGCGATCAACGCTTCGTTCATCATCGCGGTGGAAAATGCCGCCGAAGGGTTGGATCAGGCAGCTTCGATGGGTGAACGGCAGCGCTGGGAGAAGAAGCTCGATACTGCGTTTTCCACGCTTGCGGGTGCGCTTCTGAAGGCGCCGCTGACGGAGAAAGATGAACAGTACGTCACCGGCTTCATGGCCGAAGATCTGGCCAGTCAGGATCGGATTGAACGCGATCCTTATCATGAAAAAAAAGCCGCGTCCATTCAGCAGGAAACATCAGGCTGGTTTTCCGTCGCTGATGCAAAACTGACGGCCAGCTCACTGAAATTTACCAAATTGGAGGATAGCGTATGAAAAGCTTGCACAGGGACTGATGACCTTTCTGGCGGTGATTGCGGTCAGCGTCTGGACGGTCAGCGCTTTCACCGTACCGCAGCCGCTGGAAAACTTCTATGTTGCGGATTATGCCAATGTGATCAACAGCAAGGATGCGGATGCGATCCGCACTGTAAATAAAAACCTCGAAGCCCGCAATGGATCGCAGATCGTCGTGGCAACGTTTGACTTTTTTTGGACGGCGAGGCGATCGACGACGTCGCCTATGACCTGTTTAATGGCTGGAAGATCGGCAGCGCCAGCGATAATAATGGCGTGCTGCTGGTCCTGGCGATCGGCGAAGAAGATTACTATTGCCTTCAGGGTAAAGGCTTGGAAAAACGCTGCCGACTTCGGACATTCAGGCCATCCTGGATTCTACGCTGGAACCGGAGTTTGCGGCCGGCAATTACAGCACCGGAGCATTAAAAACGGTTCAGGCTCTGGCGCAGCGATTGGAAAAACCGCGGGCACGCCGGTTGTGAATCCATCTCCATCGCAGGGAGGAGGCGGCGGAACGCCATATTCCGCCCGCCCTGCTTTCGGACTGTTTACGATGATTCCTTCAATTTTCTTGATGATTTTTGTTTTTGTCCTCGTCGTTGTGATTTTGTCTGTCTTTACGCCGCGCCGCCGCCGTTATTATGGCGGTCCGGTGTTCCGTCCGCGTCCGCGCCGTTATTATGGACCACGCCCGCGGCCGATGGACCCCTGGGGACCGGGCGCCGTCCGCGTGAACCCCGGCCGACGTATCGTTCCCATTCCTCAACCCGCAGCTCCTTTGGCGGCGGATCGGCTTCCCGGTCTTCCGGAGCCGGACGTTCCTTTGGCGGGGGGGCATGAATCGCGGAGGCGGTGGAGCCAGCCGCGGGGGCGGAGCCGGACGCCGGAAATAGACCGGCGCAGATTCGGTTCACGGCTTTTCTGTTTATAACATCAAGTATATTTTAGGCAAAGGCGCATCTTGGCTTTTGCCTTTTTACTTGGCTGTTTGCTTATTCAGCGAACAGAAATAAACGGTTCCCGCCCAAAATGGAAAACAAGTAACTTAAAGCGGAAGATCAAAATCCAGAGCTTGAGATCCTGGAACCCGCTAAAACCGGATCAAAAAAGAAGGAAGCTTGTATTTCCGGCAAACTTTCATCGCTTTCAGCGCATAGTTCCCCCTATTTCCGGTAATCCTGTTACAATAAAAGAAAGAGAAGGGTAAATACCCTGGAAAAGGAGCTGAACTCTTATGAAGGACAGAAAAATCGTCTTGGTCGGCACAGGCTTCGTCGGAATGAGCATGGCTTATTCATTTTTAACAACAGGCGGAATCGATGAACTCGTCTTAGTGGACGTCGATGAGGAGAAAGCGATCGGAGAAACAATGGACTTGCAGCATGGTCTGCCGTATGCGCGCAACAAGCTGGTCATTAAAGCCGGCGGCTATGAAGAATGCGCGGATGCGGAAATGGTCGTCATCACCGCAGGAACTGCCCAAAGACCGGGCCAGACACGGTTGGACATGACGGCCGTCAACACCAAGATCATGAAAAGTATTACTGAGAATATTATGGCTTCCGGTTTTGACGGAATCCTGTTGATCGCCTCAATCCAGTTGACCTGATGACCTATGTCGCCCAGCAGGTGTCCGGCCTGCCGAAAAATCGTGTTATCGGGTCAGGAACCATTCTGGATACAGCGCGTCTGCGCTATTTAATGAGCGAATATCTGGGCATTTCGACAAGCAATATCCACGCTTACATCATGGGCGAGCATGGCGATTCCAGCTTTGTGCCGTGGACGCATGCCTATATCGGATGCAGAATCTGCTGGAAATGCTCGATGAAAATCATCGCGACTTACAGGATCTCAACGAAATCTATCATCAGGTTCAGCAGGCCGCTTATGAGATTATCAATCGTAAGAAATCTACCTATTATGGTATCGGTTTGTCTTTAAATCGGTTGGTCCGGGCTATTCTCGATGATGAACATGTCATTCTGACCGTATCTTGTTATCAGAATCAGGAATATGGTCAGGAAGACCCTGTATATCGGCGTTCCGGCGATCATTACCCGGGCCGGCGTGGAAACGATCATTAAGCTGAAATTGAACGAAGTCGATCAAGGAAAATTTGACGCCAGCTGTGAGACCTTGAAAGAGATCATCCACTCGACGATCAAGCCGATTCTGGGCTGAGCGCATCATCATTTTACGGAATCATTGAATTCCATCAAAAGATAACAACGATAAGAAATTTGGGAGGACATCAGCCCATTTTTTCTTATATTTTTCCATCATCAAGCTTTTGGTTTTCCTCAAAGGGGATGGCTGCGGGCAGAGTGGTATTCAATAAAAAATGAAGGGTGGGAATCCATGAAATCAGCGGTATTGGCAGGATTAAGAACACAGGAAACAGAGGAAAGCTGGGCGCAGAAGCTAGACGAGGCGGCGCTGCTTTGCGAAGCCTGCGGAATTGAAGTGAAAACGCGGCTGACGCAGAAAGCACAAAAGAGACATCCGCGGACCTTGTTTGGATCAGGCAAAGTGAATGAACTGAAACAAGCCTGTGAAGCGCAGAGCGCGGAAGGCATTGTGTTTGTCAACGAGCTGACGGGCATTCAGACGCGGAATCTGGAACAGGAGACCGGTTTCCCGGTGATCGACCGCAGCGCGTTGATTCTGGAGATCTTTGAGCGGCGCGCCCGCACACGTCAGGCTCATTTGCAGGTGGAAGCTGCCCGGCTGGCTTATCAGCTGCCGCGTCTGATCGAAGGTCAGATCCATGCCGATCAGCAGCAGGGCGGCGGCGTCCGCAACCGCGGGACTGGAGAAACGCGGCTGGAACGTTCGCGCCGGACGATCGAAAAACAGATTCGGAATATCCGCTTGGAGCTGGATCAGCTCAAGCTTCAGCAAGCCGTCCAGAGCCATCGGCGCCGTCAGAGCGGCTTGCCGCGGGTATGCTTGATTGGTTATTCCAACGCCGGAAAATCCTCGCTGATGAACGCGCTGTTGTCCTTGCGTTCCATCTCACCGGCCAAGCAGGTTGCTTCTGCCGATCAGCTGTTTGCGACCTTGGATTCCGCGACCCGCAGGATCAAGCTGGCTGGACGGGCGGAGATGCTGCTCAGCGATACCGTCGGCTTCGTCCGGGATCTGCCGGATTTTTTGCTTGACGCCTTTGAATCCACGCTGCAGGAAATCCAGGAAGCGGATCTTTTAATGGAAGTGATCGACGCTTCCGATCCGCAATGGGAGCTGCAGCACGAAATAGTTATGCGGACGCTGCACCGCTTGCATGCCGCGCATATCGACCGGATGCGAATTTATAACAAGGCGGATCAGGTTCCGCAATGGGATCGAAAGGATGGCCTTTTACTCAGCTGTCTTACCGGACAGGGGCTGCAGGAATTAATCGCCGGGCTGATTTCCAGACTGAATCTGACGGACCGGGCCTTCCCGGAAATAGGGGATGAATTTTCATCGCAAGTAAGCTATAATGAGGACGAAAGAGGAGAGTAACACATGTTGAATGAAAAAAACTGGAAACATTAAAACAATATTTACAGCGGTGCGTGGAAGACGGCACCTTCCGGGCTGTAATTGCGCCGTAATCACGAAAGATGACAAGTGGACATGCAGCGTCGGTTATAAAGCAGTTAGTTCCGAGGAAAAAGAAATCAACGGCCTGGATACAATCTATGACCTGGCGTCGATTTCCAAGGTACTCGTCACGACAACCTGCATTCTCAAGCTGATTGAAGAAGGCACGATTACCCTGAAAACCAAGATTGCGGAGATCCTGCCGCAGTTCGGTCAGAAAGAGCTGACGATCAAGGACTGCATTACCCATAGCTCCGGCTTGCCGGCGGATATCAACGGCTATAAGCAGATGAAGGATGATGCGGAAATGATCGAAGCAGTATGGAAGATGGAACTGGAATATCCAACCGGGTCGCAGGTGAAATATTCCGACGTCAATTTCATCCTGTTAGGGTTAGTCATCGCCCAGCTGAAGGGCAGTCTGGACAGCTATGCAAAGCAGGTTATGTTTGAGCCGCTGGAAATGAAAGAAACGGGTTACCAACCGGCGGCGTCGCTGCGTTCGCGCTGCTGTGCGGAAGAAGTCATGGAAAGCCGCGGCGGCGTGGTGCGCGGTGTCGTGCATGACGGCAAGGCATTCAAGCTGGGCGGCGTCAGCGGTCATGCGGGTGTGTTCTCGACGCTGGAGGACATTTCACATTATATTACGATGCTGCTCAACGACGGCGTTTACAACGGCCAACGTTTTTTCAGCAAGCGCACGATTGAATTGCTTCAGAAATGTCAGACTGTGGGGCTGAATGAAAACGCTCAATCGGCTGGGTGCTCTCCGATCCGAATTACGCGCTGGGCGATTATGCCAGCGATGCCTGCCTCGTATCACACCGGATTCTCCGGCCCGTCGATCATCGTCGACTTCAAGCTGGGAATCGGTGTCGTAACATTGGCAAACCGTGTTCATCCGACGCGTTCCAATACCAAGATCCTGACTGCACGGAACAATATCCACAATCTGGCGCTGCAGGCAGCCGACGACATTTTGTGATGTGATGTGAAAATCGCGCAGAGTTAAAAATCACGGTATAATAGGGATATTGGAAAAGAAAGGAAGCTCCTCTGTGAAATCAAAAGTGCTGAAAATTCGTAATCTGCCCGAAGAGATGCAGGTACTGAACGAAGTCAAAGTCAAACCGATCGGATCCCTGTTGGTGTTGATGTTGGTTTCCGGGTTTTCATCATTTCGGATCCACGATCGCCATCATGGGCGTCGTTCTGCTTGCGATTTCTTCGTATGCCCTGTTAGTGATGCCGGACCGGATTTTGATGCAGTTTACCGATGAGTACCTGGTTCTTTACAACCGGAAAAACCGTGATGAATGTATGTTGATTTACTGGGATGAAATCCTGCTTTGGCAATATCAGAAACATAACAACGAAGATCAGCTGTGGCTGCAGCTGACCGATGGCCAGACGGAAACGATCGAATGCTTTAACCGCAACAAGATCGTGCCGTATTTTAAAATCTATGCGAAAGGAAAGAACGGCAGCTGAAACCGGCGCGGCGCCGGCGTTCAACCGCCAGTTCCCGGCAGAAAATATGAAATTTACGTTTAATCATTTTAACTTCAATGTGCTGAATATGCAGCGGTCGCTGGAATTTTATGAAAAAGCACTGGGCCTGCATATCGCACGCAAACATACCGCGGCAGACGGCAGCTTTCAGCTGATTTACCTGGAAGACGATCTGGGGCATTTCCAGCTGGAATTGACAGAGCTGAAAGATCGGAAAGAGAAATATGATCTGGGAGAGTGTGAATTCCACCTCGCCTTGACGACGGATCACTTTGAAGAAGCGCATCGCGAACATCAGGAAATGGGCGTGATCTGCTTTGAAAATCCGGGCATGGGGATTTATTTTATCGAAGATCCTGACGGCTACTGGATTGAGATTGTACCAGCGAAGAAATAACCGGCTTGCTTAAAGAATTAAAGTTCAAGGGAAATTCGCCCGATAAAACTTATATTCAAAGCTCAATGAACGCGCAATCAAAACATGACAATCCGATCGGTTTCATCTCAGGCCAGACGTCCAGCGGTGGAAAAGGGAGAGCCGATCTTTTCTTTGTTTCAGAGCGGGCGCACGGCAGAGAAGGTGCGTAATTTTAGGCTCTTTCAAAAATAGTGTTGGTGAGAGAAAACCGAAACAAGAAAGACGCAGATGAGTTCCAGAAAAGGGACTCATTTTTAATTGAAAACGGCAGGGAACTAAGGTGTTAGAAATAAGTAAAATGCGGGTCTTAAATTGAATGAAAGAACGATAACCGAAAGCCAGGCGCTTGATGACCTTAATCAGATTATTCGTACCTTCAATCATGCCATTAGAAAATGAGTAAGTCAAGGCGTTGATCACTGCCTCTTTCCGTTCCACTAAGGACTGAATGGCGGTATTCATGGGTTTGGAGATCAAAGGATCAGGATTCAGACAAGCTTGGAGGAAGGCGTCAGGATCTTTCCGGTTGAGCGCGGTAAGGAGACTCTGATAAAGCTCATAAGTCGCCTTGAGCTCGGGATCCAGTTCAACTAAGAAGTGGACAATATCAATTTCGCGCATCAGAGATGGAAAGCAAACCCATTTTTTGAAGTCCTGGTCATTCAGGTCATCTTCAAATTTAAGAAGGAGTTTCCAATAGCGTTTGAGCTTATTGTAATGAGGCTTACTCTGATTCATGAAATTGACGCGGGTCTTATTGAGAGCGCGGCTGAGCAGCTGAACGATGTGGAAGCGGTCAAGAATGATCTTGGCGTGAGGGAAACAGTGGTGAACGACAGAGAAGTAAGGGGAAACCATATCCATACAAACGGTTTTAACGGCTTCGCGGGCTTTCCTGGAATAGCTCATGAAATAGCGGATGAGAGCGGGCATTCTGCGATCAGGAAGGATATTAAGGATCTGACCGGATTCCGCGTTAAGAAAAGAAAAGACATTGAAGCATTAACTCCTTTGACAGAGCGAAACTCGTCAAAACAGAGATGAGGGGGAAGAAAATTCCGCTGGACTTTAAAATCCTGATAGAGCTGTTGAAGAAGGGAATTCACCGTAGCATGAGAAACAGAGTGACGGAAAGCAATATCTTTTTCAGAAGTCTTCATCTTGGCGTCGAGGACAATGGAGAGACGAGTGTTATTGGAAATGAAACAATGAGGGGAACGATGGAAGTCGAAGCAGTAAAAGTATGGCCGCAATGTTTACAAAGGAAGCGTTGTTTTTGAGACGGAGATAAGCGGGGCGGCGGGAAACGGAAGGCAGGGTGATGAGGAGGATTTCGTACCATGTTTGATGATAGCCGAGCCGGGGTTGGAGGACCCGCAGAGAGGACAGGAAGAAGGAGGGTCATAAGAAAGCGAGCCGGAAAAGACAAGGGAGTCAACACCACGAATCGACTGAGAAGAGACACAATCCTCAGAGAAATGAAGATGAGGGTCTTTTAAATTGAGAGCAGATACGATAGAATGAGTAATGGACATAGTGAGATTTCCTTTCTATATGGTGTGGTAACTTTATTGTAACGGAAATTCTTACCTATGTCTCTTTTTTGTTCAAGATAAAAAAGGCGTTGGTTTCCACCAACACCAAAATTTATAGAACCAATTTTTAATGTTTCTAAGGAACTTCAGGTCGATTCAATAAATCAGACTGAGGGTCAATCTTTTCCAGGTAAATCCAAAACGGGAAAGCATGGGCGAATTGTCCGTAACCAAACGGAATGTGATATAATATTCCCAATGGTGGTGAGGCGCATGGAGAAGGAAGAACTGCAGGAAAAATCGTCCATCCCGAGATTGTCGCGGAAGTGGAAAAGAAAATGCTCAGTGAAAGCGAATTTGAAGATCTGTCTTTATTGTTCAAAATGTTTGCGGACCCGACCCGCTTAAAAGTGTTAAAGGCGTTGTTTGAACGGGAGATGTGTGTGGGCGATCTGGCCGTGCTGCTCAAGATGACGCATTCCGCAGTGTCGCATCAGTTGGCTTCGCTGAAGAAAACGCGGTTGGTCCGCAGCCGGAAAGATGGCAAAGTGGTCTATTACTCGCTTGATGATGATCATATTGAAGAAATATTCCAGAAGGCTCTGGATCATGTCCGAGAATAATGAAGTGGGCAGCGATTGATTTTGAAACCGCCAATCCCTCGCCGATGAGTGCCTGCGCCGTAGGCTTAACGGTATTCGACGAGGGCGAGATGGTATTCAGCGACAGCTGGCTGATCCGGCCGCATCCTTATTATGACGCGTTTTATCCTTCTTTTATTGATATCCATGGCATTACCCCTGATCAGGTGGCTGACGCACCTTTTTCCCTAAAGTTTATGAACAGTTGAAACCGTGGCTGGACGGCGGCGTGTTGTGCGCGCATAACGCGGGTTTTGATATGAAGGTGCTGGCCAGCTGCTGCTCCTGTACCGCTTAGAGCTGCCGGATGCCCCGTATTTTTGTACGGTGAAGCTAAGCCGCAAAGTATATCCGTATCTGAAACATCACCGTCTGAACGATGTCTGCGATTATATGGGAATTCAGCTCGATCACCACGACGCCGGCAGCGATGCCCGCGGCTGCGCGCTGATCGTTGCGAATACAATGAATTTGATGCAGATCTATGAACCGCTGGAGCTGGCTCAGACGTGTCAGATCCCGGTGAATAAAATTCTCGATTAGTCTGTCTGAACCCAGAGACAGACTTTTTCCATTCAACGGACGATGGATTAAGAGATGTTTGCCGTGTCGTACGAAACGAAAATAAAGGAGAGATCATCATGGACTATCCAAAACAGGCGCTGGGGTTTATGCTTAGACAAAATCGGCTGGATCAGAATTTGTCGCTGCGCGCCCTGGCGGAGCGCAAGGAATCTCGGCTATGTATTTAAGCGATGTAGAAAATGGTGTGCAGCGGCCAGCCGACTACACGCTGCGCAAGCTGTTCATCGAACTGGCTCTGCCGTATGATCCCGCGTTGCTCTGGCAGCCGGAATTTACTTTACACCCGCTGACACAGGCGATCCTGGATTACCGGATGGACCGGCGCGACGCGTTTTTGATGATCTGTGGCAGCGGCGGGGAAGCTTTGAAAGCCAGCTGCCACTATGCTCAGTTCTTATTGGCGGAATGGATTGTCCGGATCAGCCGTGGCGAGAACCGGGAAGCGCGGGTTTATCAGTTGCGGGATATCCTGGAGGCGGCCGGCTCAGCTTTGCGGAATCAGGACCAACAATGGTATCGGCTTTATCGCGGCATTCATCATAAGGCATTAGACGAGATAGAAGCGGCGCAGTCCTGGCTGGCCGGAGCTGAAACGCTGGGGCAGGACGAAGGCACGCAGGCTCTGATCCATTATCATGAAGCAGATTGTCTGATGCGTCTGCATCGCCCGCAAAGCGCACTTCTTATAAATCAGCAGGCCCCTTGATCAGTTTTCCCGCAACGGTTATTTCGTTCGGGCTATCCATACTCGGATTCATCAGGCCGATTTGTTTTTAAATGACGAACCGGCAACGGCGCAGACTTTAGCCCGGCGCGTCCGCCAGGAAGCGGAGCGCTTTCAATGTCCGGAAGTTTTGTTGATGGCTGAGGAGCGCTTGGCGCTGGCGGCTTTTTTCTGCTGGATCAGCCGGAAGCGGCGCTGGCCCATGCTCAAGCCTGCGCGGCAGTCATTCACCGAATGCCTTTGTTGATCGCAGGTGCGCTGTCCGCATGGCTTTGTCATCGTCAGGAAGATTGTCGGTTCTTTTTAAATCGGATGGAGGCGGAAATTCAGCGTAAGCATCGGTCCGACGCTACGCTGCGCTGGATTGAAGCGCTAGTCAGGCAGGACGAAAAACAACTCGCGGAGCTCAGCTTACAATCTGATCCGCTGGCCGGGCCGCTGCAAAAAAAGCTGGTTCAGCTGCGGTTTCAGACCTTAGTTCGGTTGGGGAAAACCGAATTAGCCTGTCGTTTGATTGAACAGGCGGGCTGTGGCTGACGCTCGCGTCTGGTTTTCCGTCTGGAACTTTGAAATAATAAATCTGGACAAACCGTCCAGGAGGAAGAAAGAATGATCCGATGCGTCATGATTGATTTAGACGGTACGCTGCTGCGGAAACCGGGAAAGAAAACGGCGGGCATCAGCGATGAAAATGAACATGCTTTACAGCGCTGGCAGGCGGCCGGAGGATTAGCGGGAATCGCAACTTCACGCTCTGCCGGTTATATTCAAAAATACAGTTCGCGAACCTGGGCGGCAGTCGTCGGCTGGAACGGAGCGGTGATCGAGCAAGGCGGCCGCCGCTGGCTGCATCCGCTGCCAAGCCGGAACGAAAGGCAATTGTGGAAAACTTTAGGCGGTGATCAGCCGGAAAACTGGGTGGCGATGGTCACACCGGATAATGACTGGCTCGCTTATGATTTGCGATTTCCGTTAGCCCGAGGGTATTGTGAAAATCCGTTAAATCTGATTCAGGATCATCGGCAGGTTCTGGAGTGGGATCCCCAGCGGCCGGATTTACAGCTTGCGGTTATTTTAGCGGTGTATCCCGACGCCTGTTTTGCGCAGACCGTTTCCGCACGGCTGCTTGCCCAGGACAGAGGGCTGCACGCGATTGAAAACGAGTTCCCGCACTTTGATGATCGTTCGCGCGGGCGTGGATAAAGCACAGGGTATTCTGGAGGCCGGCAGGAGGTTAGGGTTAAAGCGGAAGAAATCGCGGTGATCGGCGACGACCGCAATGATCTGACATGTTTTAAGACCTTTGAAAACAGCTTCTGTATGGCGTCAGCGGAGCCTGAAATCCGGGACGAGGCTCGCTGGATGGTGGAATCCGTTGCGGAAGCACTGGCGATTGTTCAGCGAGAAAACAAACAACGATCCTAAACAGAATGGGAGACTCATCGGACATCAGAAAAGAAACTGCGGTCTGCGGCAGCGCGTTAGATCTTTACTGAGATTTCATTGATTGCCATGACCCCGGGCGAATTCTGTCAAATATCGCTTGTCTTCATCCGTCAGGACTCTTATAATGAAGAACAGGGAAAGGGTTGGCAAAAATGACCTTAGAAGAAATCATTCAGGAAGCAAAGCGAAAATCGCCGAAATGCCGGGCTTGTCCGGTTTGCAACGGCAGCCTGCAAGGGAAATCCCGGGCTTAGGGGAAAAGGCAGCGGAAGTACGTTTATCCGCAATGTGGAAAAGTTAAAATCCGTCCGGATTCAGATGGACGTGTTAGTGGAAAACAAAGAAATCGACACGACGTCGACGTTGTTCGGTCATACCGTATCCTTGCCGGTGTACTGCGCGCCGGTGGCGGGAATTAAGAATAACTACGGCGCGGAAATGACGGAAGAAGAGTACAACAAAGCGACGGTTGAGGGCTGTCTGGAAGCAGGAACGCTGGCCTTTACGGGCGATGGCATCGACATCGACACGCTGTTTGCCAAACCGCTGCAGGCGGTGCTGGATCACGACGGCATGGGCATCCCGGACGATCAAGCCGTGGTGTGAGGAAGGCGTGCAGGCGCGGATTGAACGGTTTAAAGGACAAGGTCTTCGCGCTGGCGACCGATGTGGACGCGGCGGGCCTGGTGCTGCTGCGCAAAGGAACGACGCCGGTGGTCAACAAGAGCGTGGCGGATTTAAAAAAATGAAGGAAATGGCCGGCGGCATCCCGCTGATCGTCAAAGGTGTTTTAACGGTGGAAGGGGCGCGGAAGTGCGTCGAAGCCGGAGCCGATGCGATTGTTGTCAGCAATCATGGCGGACGCGTTCTGGATGATGCGTTATCGACGATCGAGGTTCTGCCGGAAATCGCGGCTGCGGTTAAGGGACAGATCACGATTCTGGTTGACGGTGGTTTCCGGACCGGACTGGATGTGTTTAAGGCGCTGGCCCTGGGTGCGGACGGCGTATTGATTGGCCGGCCACTGGCCCTGGCTGCAGTCGGCGGCGGTAAAGAAGGCGTGCGGTTAACGCTGGATAAGATCCGCAGCGAGCTGCGCGAAACGATGATCATGTCCGGCTGCAGTACGATTGCCGAGATTACCCGCAGTCATGTTCATGTCGATTAAGAAAGCATATTAAATAATTTTCATAAAAGGCTGTAAAAAGCCTCAAACTGACTTGTAAAGAATGATTTATGATTTACAAGTCTTTTCATTTTCGATATAATACAAAAGAGATAGGAGATTTATCAATGGACAATTATGAAAACAATGCGTTCTTTTGGCAGAAGATAGATACTCTCGTTTTTCCAGCAAATTTGTTTTAAGCCGGAAAAAGGAGAACAACATCCGGAATATAAAAATCTGATCTATCCGGTAGACTACGGTCATTACATCGATCTGGCCGCTGAATCGAATGAAGGCGGCATCGCGGTGTACCGCGGCAGTGAGAAATCCTCGATGGTGAAGACGGCGGTTGTGGCTGCGGATATTCTGCAGAAGGAAATCGACGTGAAGTTGTTGGTCGGCTGCTCGAAAGCGGAGGAAGATCTGATTCTGCGGTTTTTGAATCAGACGGATTTCAGAAGACAATTCTGATCCGCCGCGGCAATGAAATCCCGGAATGGGGCTTAACGGATTAAGGAAAGAGGACAGCGGGCGCTGTTTTTCTTTTGCCCAAAATATCTAAAACGCCCGAAAATGGGCGCGGAAGAAATGAATGAAATTTAAAGAAGAAGATGTTCATCAGCTTGTTCAGGGCAGAGGCTGACCCGAATGGTAAAAGTGATCTCTGGTTAATAAGGATAATTCGCTAACGAACCGCGGATTTCAGCCAGTTGATCCATGAAAGCGCCGACATCCTGATCGCTGGCATAATAAACGGATTCTTTGAAGTTTAACGTTTGATCTTTGATTGAGAATTTGTAAATGATCAAAAGCGGCTGATGCTTGTATGTTTTCCCGGCTTCACACAGTCGGTAGAGCTGTTGATCATCATAGAAAATAACCCCTTCCGGATCCAAGCTCGTTGGGGTATAAAGGCCCGCGCTCTGATTGAAATCATCCGTCTGCACTGGCCGGAGCTGGCGCAGGAAAGCCAGAATCTCAGCGCTTTCCTCATCCGTGGGCTGCCAGACGAGATGCAAAAGCATTGTCGGGGTATTCCTGCTGCAGAGCGTTGTTTTTGATGCCTATGGCATAGCCTGTGAAATCATGCCTGGCCACATTTTCTTCTTTGTAAGGCACAAAGGTCCAGGATAACAGAAAGACCATAAACAGGGAGAACGCAAAGAATGGCAAAGCCTTAACAACGGCTGTTTGAATTCGTTTTTTCATTCCTATCCCTCCTGCCTTCAGTTTATCATTTTTTCGGTTCGTAGGATTGAAATTTGAAGTGAATTTCAACGTTGATCCGCCGACCGGAATGAACTTCCATTCTGACTGGTCGCAACGGGACAGCGGCCAAAGGAGAAAACGGAAAAAAAAAAAGCACGGAAGTCCAGGGGTTAAGGAAAACGTCAAGAAATCGAAAGAAACAGGGGATAGTTTTTTAAACGGGCTTTTGATATAATTCTGATACGATCCGGGTATACCCGCGATCGGCAAAGGGGCATGCTAATGCCACGGAGGGATTTGAAAATGAAAAAATTAATCATTGCATGTGTAGCGGTTGGCTGTTTGATGCTGACGGGATGTTCGAAGAAGAATCCGCAGCCGTCGCCAACGCCGAGCGCGACGCCTTCGGCTGAACCGACGATGACGCCAAGTGCTTCGCCGGAAACCGCGGAAGGCTTAAAAGGAATTTTGGAAGCGATTCGCCGCAACGACGAATATCAGCTGCCGATGTCGATGGATGTCGACGATACGGTCTTAGTGGATATGTATGGCTTGTCGAGCGATCTGGTCAAGGATTACGCGATCTTCATGCCGGCGATGAACGTCCACGCGACGGAAATCATTCTGGTCGAAGCCCAGGACGGTAAGCTGGATGAAGTCAAGAAAGCGCTGGACAAACGGATGGAAACCGTAGAACAAACCTGGTCGACTTATCTTCCGGAACAGTATGAGCTGGTCAAAACCGCAAAACGCTGGAGGAAGGCAACGTAATCGCGATTGTCATCGCCGATCAAGCCGACGCGATTCTGCAGGAGATTTCCGACAGCCTGAACGCTGCCGCGCAGTAACATGGTTTTCAGCAGTCTGCCATTTTTGTTTGGTTATCTTCCTGTCGTGCTGGCGGTGCTTAAATTAGCACCGCTGCACGCCAGGAATTTTTGTCTTTTTTCTCGTTTCATTAATTTTTTTACGGTTGGTCGGAACCAGTTTACATTGTGATCATGCTGATCTCCACCTTTGTTGATTATTACAACGGCCGGATGGTGGATAAGTATCGTGACGACCGGAAAAAGCGAAGCGGTTTGTCTGGTTCTCGGTTATTTTCAATTTAAGTTTATTAGGCTTTTTCAAATATGCTGATTTTTTCATTCTCAATTTACAGGCGCTGGGCTTGCCGCTCAGTCCGCTGCACTTATCCCTGCCGGTAGGCATTTCATTCTATACGTTTCAGACGATGTCCTACACGATCGACGTCTACCGGAAGCAGGCGCCGGTCCAAAAGAGCGTCGTTTCGTTCGGCGCTTATGTCACTATGTTTCCGCAGCTGATCGCCGGTCCGATTGTGCGCTACAAGGATATCGCTGAACAGCTGGATCATCGCCAGGAAACGGCTGATCAATTTGCCTTGGGCGTACAGCGGTTTGTCGCGGGGCTGGCCAAAAAGTGCTGCTTGCCAATTCCATCGGCGCGCTGTGGGATACGATCTCCGCACTGCCGGCCAATGAGATGAGTGTGGCCGCGGCTTGGCTAGGCATCATCGCGTTCGCCTTTCAAATCTATTTTGATTTCAGCGGTTACAGCGACATGGCGATCGGTTTAGGCAAAATGCTGGGCTTTGAGTTTCTGGAAAACTTCAACTATCCATATATCTCCCGTTCGATTACAGAGTTCTGGCGGCGCTGGCATATATCGCTAAGCACATGGTTTCGCGATTATGTTTATATCCCTTTAGGCGGCAGCCGGCACGGCCGGGGAAAGCAGATTCGCAACCTGATGATCGTCTGGCTGCTGACGGGCATGTGGCACGGCGCAAGCTGGAATTTCATGCTTTGGGGAATCTACTTCGGCGTGATTTTGATACTGGAAAAGTTTGTTCTCAAACCGATCTTGGAGCGGCTGCCGAAAGTGCTTCAGCATGGCTACGCGCTGGTCCTGATTCTGTTAGGCTGGGTGCTGTTGCCTTTACCGATCTGGACGCCGGGTTAACGTATCTGAAAACGATGTTCGGCTGGGGATCGGTCAGTTTGATTAATGCTCGAACGTTATTTTATCTGCGGGACTACGGTTTGCTTTTGATCATCATGATCCTGGCCAGCACACCGCTGGGTCATCAGCTTTACGAAACGAAGATCCGCGGTCGCCGCTGGGAAGGCGTAATGCCGTTATTGATCGCGGCGGGATTAATTCTTTGCACGGCGTATCTGGTCGACGCTTCGTACAATCCATTCTTATATTTCCGGTTTTAGAAAGGAGGAAGCAGGATGAAAAAAGGAACTCAAACGGCGATCATTATTATTTTCTGCAGTTTTCTTGGCTGTTTCACGATTTTAAACCTGTTTTCTCCCCAGCGGACATTCTCGAAGCGGAAAATCGGGTGCTGGCGCAGTTTTCCCGAGTTCAGCTGGAAACGGTTTTCTTCGATGATTACACAACGGATCTGGAGGAATGGTTTACAGATCAGTTTATTGCCCGGGATCTGTGGATCGGCGTCAAAGCGGCGGGAGAACGGGCGCTGGGCAAAATAGAAAATCAAAATGTTTACTTCGGCCGGGAGGACTGGCTGATCGGCCAGGTGGATGTTTTGGCCAGGACACAAAGCACGAAGAACATCGCCAAGATCAACACCTTTGCCGCGCAGTCGGAAATTCCGGTCAGTGTCATGCTGGTGCCGACCGCAGCGCTGATGGAAAAGGAGAACCTGCCGCAGGGAGCGTACAATACGGATCAGGATGCGTTGATCGATGCGCTGGAAAGTCAGTTGGCGGGGGTTCAAATTGTCGATGTCCGCACCGCGCTGCAAGCCAGGAAAACACAGCTGAACATAGATGAAACCCTGTATTTTAAAACCGACCATCATTGGACGGCGCAGGGGCCTGGGCGGGCTATGAAGCGTTGATGACGGCCTGGAATAAGAAGCCCGCTGAAGCCCGGCGAAGATTTCATCTATCAAAGAGCGGCCGAGGGGTTCAAAGGGAACGCAGTATTCCCGATCCGGCGCGTTCTGGCATCCGGGCGATCCGATCTGGACATGGACGTATACCTTTCCTTTCGATGTGCGGGTCGTTTACGATCAGACCGGCGACGTACAGACTTCGCTGTTCAGCGATCAACGGCTGAATGAAAAAGATAAGTATATGACCTATCTTGACGGCAACCATGCGTTAGTCGAAATCGAAACCTCGAGCGCATCCGCAGAGAAATTGCTTGTGATTAAGGATTCCCTACGCGCATGTGCTGGTGCCGTATCTGGCGCCGCATTTCAGTCAGATTACCCTGGCTGATCTGCGCTACTATCGGATGCCGATGTCGCAGCTGGCTCAGCAGATGGGAGCCGATCGGATTCTTATCCTCTATAGTGTGGATAACTTCTGCACGGATACCAATTTAGGTTTGTTAAAATAAGACAAACTTGGCGGTGAGAGATGAAATCAAAAAGCATACGAAAGGGAGTCAGGCTGATGAGGAGTCTGGCTTTCTTTTCGGGGAAATGACTGTTCGTTTAGAGGTGGCGATGGTAAAATAAAGTGAAGATCGGTAAAGGAGAACATGATGAAAAAAGATCCTGCAGGTTTATGAAATGTTTACTTCTTATGACGGCACGACGTTTGTTTACGCGCTGTCGTATTCACTGCTTCTGGCGCTGGCGCCGCTGACCGCACTGCTGGTCGTGTTTTTCAGAAGTTCCCCGGCCGGTCTTGCGAGCATTCTGGACTTTGCGGAGCAGTATATCCCCAGGATCTGCTGAGTCCGTTCATTGATTTTTTCTTAGGCAATTCACCGGTGGAACTGATTCCGCTGATCTTCTTCATCGTTGTTTCCTTGTGGGTCGCATCGCGGGCAATTTATTCCTTTCTGATGATTTCCGCACATTTGGACGAAGTGGAGCTGCCGCTGTGGTTCATGCGCGGTGTATCGTTGATCGATTTCGTTGTGCTGCTGGCCAGCCTGGGCTTAATGGTCTTTGTTCTCCAGCAATTCCGTTTACAGGGTTACTGACGCAGATTGCCGTGCTGTTCGTGGGGTTCTGCATCTTTACCGGCTGTTGTCGTTTCGTAATTATCAATGGCGTGCGGTGGCTCCGGGAGCTTTGTTTACGACGATCTGCATGTCGCTGCTCGGTACGTTTTCTTTTTTGTTATCAATGATTTCACACGTTATGAATCGATTTACGGACCCTTATCGTCGATGGTGACTTTGTTTCTTAGCGTCTATATCATCGCGTCGATCATCTATCTGGGGTTCTGCGTCAACCAGGTGTTTGTGGAAAAGATATGGTTCAGCCGCTGAAGCATTATGTAACGGCGGTTAAAATTCTGGAAAAGATATTTCCGTTTTCATTATTAAAGTAGAGGGAGGCTATCATCATGGAGAAAATCAAGACCGCACTGTGACGGTGACGGCGAAAAGATCGGGATTAATGGCGAGGGGGATCGCTTATCTGGAGGAAAACCGGTGTTCGTCGATCAGCTGCTGCCGGGGAAACGGCTGAGATTGTTCTCCTTGACTCGCAGCTGCGGTATGCGAAAGGGCAGGTTGTAAACGGCTGAACGATAGTCCGCAGCGGGTAAAGCCGCAGTGTCCGGTGCAGGGGCGCTGTTCGGGATGTCCGTTAATGATTCTGAAACCAGAAGCGCAGCTTCAGGTAAAGCGGGAGCTGGTGCAGGAAGCGCTGATCAAGTATGCCGGACTATCTCGCGATAAGGTGCAGCCGGTGATCGCCAGTCCGTCTGGATTGGGCTACCGCAATCAATGCAAGCTGCCGATCCGGGAAGAACGGGGGCAGACTGGTGAACGGTCTGTTTGAAGAAGGAAGCAACCGTGTGATGCCGATCGCGCATTGTCTTATTCATGACCCGGATCTGGAAGCTTTGCGCAAGCAGATTCTGGCGTTGGCTAATCAGTTCCGGCTCAAGGCGTATGATCCGAAAAGGGAACAGGATTGCACGTTGGTCTTGCGGGGGATTTGAGGGTCAGTACCAATGCGTACTGGTGAGCGGGGGAGGATTCCCTGCCTAAGGGGTTCATAGAGAAACTCAAGGCGATTGAGGGGATGACCTGCATCATGCAGAATATCAACCCGGACAAACGGACGCGTCAGTTATTTTCCAATCGGTGGTCGCTGCTGGCGGGGAAGACCGGCTGCCGGTGCAGTTCGGCGATGTGCGGCTATCGCTTTCCTGCGCTTCGTTTTCCAGCTGAACCGGCCGCAGGCACTGCAGATGATGCGGATGGCCGCGTCGTTGATCGAACCGTGCGATACGTTAGTTGAGGCCTACAGCGGCGTTGGCGGCATCTCGCTGATGTTGAAAGAAAAAGCGAAAACGATCATCGGAATTGAGTTTGTTCCGGAAGCGGTGGAGAACGCGAAGGAAAACGCCCGGCTGAATCGGGCGGAGAACGTGCGGTTTGTATGCGGCGATGCGGCGAAGGAAATGAAGAAGATCATCCGCCGGACGAAAATTGATGCAGTTGTCGTCGATCCGCCGCGGACGGACTGGACGGACGATGATCGAAAAGTCTGCGGCAGTGTCAGCCAAAGCAGATTGTGTACATTTCCTGCAATCCGGCAACACTGGGGAAAAACTTGAAGGAATTGAGGGACTTGTATGAAGTGAAAACCGTGATTCCGTTTGATATGTTTCCCAACACGCCGCATGTTGAGACGGTGGTACTACTTTCCAAACTTAAGACGAAAAAACATGTCGACATTGAATTACATGCGGATGAATTAGATTTGACTTCTTCAGAAAGCAAAGCTACTTATAACAATATAAAACAGTATGGTTTTGATAAGTATGGATTTAATGTTTAAAATTTATATATGGCACAAGTAAAAGAAAAGTGTGGAATTAAAGAAAGAGAAAACTATAACAAATCGAAATATGACGATTCAAAACAACCAATTTGTCTAATAGAAAAAGAAGATGCAATAAAAGATGCGTTTTAGATATTTTCAGATGATTTGAGATCTATAAAGGAGAAGTAATTTATGAATTGTGAATGTGCAATTTGCAAGAGCAAAAACCATTTGTAATGCCAAAGGAAATCTTAGATGCGGCAAAAAATGGTGAACTTGTGTTGTTTTGTGGTGCTGGAATTAGTACAGAAAAATAAAAGTGTCCTCCCATTTTCTTTTTATAAAGAGATTCAGGAAGAACTCGAAATAACGGATAATACATTGTCTTTTAGTAAACTCATGCAAATTTATTGTGATTTACCGAACGGGCGTAGAAAATTATTAAAGATGATTAAAAATCGATTTGAATATATTCATTCATTTCCAGAGTTGGAACGTGCTGCTACAAAGTTTCATCGTGAATTAGCAGAGCTATATTTTATTAAGACAATCATTACAACAAATTGGGATACATATTTTGAAGAATGTTGTGCGGCAACACCAATCACAACTCCGGCAGATTATATTTTTGGGATGAAAATGAACGTTGTGTATTAAAAATTCATGGTTCAATTAATAATATTGGCTCAATTGTTGCTACAGAGGATGATTATACTAAGTGTACTGAAAGTTTAGAAAAAGGAGTAATTGGGGCAACCTTAAAAACTATATTAGGCGACGTACTGTTGTATTTATTGGTTTTTCATTTGGGGATGAAGATTTTTCACAAATTATGGCATATTTACAAGCTGAATTAAAAGAAATAATGCCACATATTTATATCGTTACTATAGATGAGCACTTAAACTCTAAATTGAGTTATAAGAACTCTACCTATATATTAACTGATGGAACTTATTTTTTTTACATCAGCTTAAATTGGAAATGTTAGAAAGGAAGTTAATAGAAAATTGTGATACACTTCCTATCATAGAAGGTGTAAATAGTACGATCAATGATCTTCATAAAAAGGTTTCTCATATTGATATTCATATGTATCCAAGTGTCATATATTGCTTGGCGTATCAGGATGGGGTGATACATGCATTTGAACGTTTTATTCAGTTGTATAATACAGGAAATTATAATATACCTGGGATTATGTCGTCATCTGCTAGAGCATATGATGATATTAAACAAAAGTGTACTGATTCGAAAAATTATTGGGATGAAGCATATTATGAAGGTTATTTAAATGGATTGATTCTTATCGCTTCATGTGAGAAAGATAGGGATATTATTAAAGAATTCCCATATACATATTTACCAAATGCAAAATGTATTCTTGATTCATATGATACATTTTTCAAAGACCATTAGATCGTGTTACGAGAAAAGCTGATAAGTATCATAAATATGCAAAATTAATTGTAGATGAATTGAAAAAAGAACCGAATATGGTTGTACATCATCCGCCCTATTAGTTTGTTTATTTTTTCAATCCAAGTGTCATCAACAACAGGAATAATAAACGAAAAGATATATGAAAAAAAGGAAAGAAGATATTTGGGTTCTTACTCAGTTTAGGATAGGAATAGAATTTCCATACAAAGAAGCAGGCGAGATAAAGCGTTATCTTGCTTGCCCTTTTTATCTTTGCCAAAATCCGAGTAAGAACCGATATTTGCTAATTTTTTAACCTTAGTGAGAGATTAATAATGTAATATTTTTCAAAATGTCTAATTGTAGAGAAAGTATTTCCAAAATATTTTGACAAAAATTCGCTAGTTGAATGTGTGTTTGCTAGTGAAAATGAAAGTGTAAAATGCAAGTTGTAATTCTTGCATTTTCAATCTTCTTAATGAAAACCTATTATATATGCGTATAATGCAAAAATAATTATTTCATATCTTGCGCACAATCGAAAGTTGGCTTTATAATATGCGTATAATCAGAGATTTAGTTAAATTAAAAAATGCGTATAATAGAATGGGAGGATAAAGTTATGATATTAAAAAGAAAAATATATGATAAACTTCTAAATGGAAACAAGAGACGAATGGAGAAAAAGCAATTTTATTGAGGGGGCACGCCGCATTGGTAAAAAAGTACCATTGCACAGGAATTTGCTAAAAAATGAATACGATAGCTATATTTTGATTGATTTTGCGAAAAAAGATAAAGAAGTAGAGTTATATTTTGAAAAATTTTTGAATGATATGAATACACTTTTATGATGCTTCAAAGCACACTTTGGGGTTCAATTGCAAAAAGAAAATCAGTTATTATTTTTGATGAAGTGCAAATGTTTCCACAGGCAAGAGCAGCCATAAAATATTTAGTAGCGGATGGTAGATATGATTATATTGAAACTGGATCATTGATATCAATTAAAGAGAATGTCAAAAATATTGTAATACCTTCTGAAGAAAGACATATATCCATGTATCCTTTAGATTTTGAAGAATTTTGTGATGCACTTAACGAAAAAGTAATAATTGAATATATTAAAAGTGTTTTCATGAAAGAAAACCACTAGAAGAATCTCTACATAAAAAGCAATGTTATTGTTTAAGCAATATATGCTTGTAGGCGGAATGCCAATGTCAATCATAAAATTTATTGAAAATGATAAGAGCTTTTTTGAAGCAGATAAAGAAAAAAGAGATATTTTAAAGCTTTATAGAGAAGATATTATGAAAATTAATGCACAATATAGAAGTAAAGTAT
>VOFE01001852.1_pt1 | contig 24001 bp, 29 predicted proteins | sample 5384071 | NCBI WGS metagenome assembly VOFE01 (sample SAMN12384724, study PRJNA508395) | human gut metagenome | isolation source: healthy gut D | host: Homo sapiens
ACTTTGCAAACCTGAAGCGTCTGATCCAGGCCGTGGCCGGTAAGGCACACCGCGTGTCCGTCATCATGCCCAGCCTGTACGGCGGCCGTCAGCATCGCCGTGTGGTCCGCGAGAGCTTGGACTGCGCCGTGGCCCTGCAGGAGCTGCAGACCATGGGCGTGCGCAACATCATCACCTTTGATGCACACGACCCCCGCGTGAAGAACGCTGTGCCCCTGATGAGCTTTGATAACGTTATGCCCACCTATCAGGTGCTCAAGTGCCTGCTGAAGAAGGACCCCACCCTGTCCTTCGACAAGGAAAAGTTTACCGTGGTCAGCCCGGACGAGGGCGCGATGAACCGCAACATGTACTTCTCCAGCGTGCTGGGCTGCAACCTGGGCATGTTCTACAAGCGCCGCGATTACAGCCGCGTGGTGAACGGCCGCAACCCCATTGTGGCCCATGAGTACCTGGGCGAGAGCGTGGAGGGCAAGACCGTCTTCATCGCCGACGATATCATTGCTTCCGGCGAGAGCATGCTGGAGGTTGCCAGCAACCTGAAGGAGCGCGGCGCTGCCAACATCATTGCCAACGCCACCTTCCCCCTGTTCACCAGCGGTCTGGAGAAGTTCGACAAGGCTGTGGCAAACGGCACCCTGACCTACGTTGTGGGCACCAACCTGACCTACCGTATGCCCGAGCTGCTCACCCGCGACTGGTATGTGGACGTGGATGTTTCCAAGTACGCTGCCTACTGGGACAAGGGGATGCGGGAGGCATTTGACCTGCTCAAGACCGGGAAACTGGGCAAGCGCCCGTTCCGTTGGCGCGACCTGCCCCATTATATCCTGATGGAGCTCTGGATGATCTGGAACATGGTGCCCTACCTGTGGTACCGGCTGGTCATCGTCCGGTTTGACCTGAAATAACAGAACAAATGCAAAATCTCCCCCGGCGATGAAACGTCGAGGGAGATTTTTTGTGGAGGATCTTAAAATTGAAAGGCAGATGCTGTCAATGGCGGCCAGCTCTTCGGCGGTAGGGGATGGTTCGATCGCGTTCCGGAGATGCCTGATAGATGGAAAATTGCCTCCTTGATCAGCCTATGATCTCGTACTGGAAGTATTCGCATTTGATCTTGCTGCCTACCTCGATTTCCGGCGGCAGCAGGGCCAGCGCCACGGGGTTCAGTTCGTCGCTTTCAATGTCGGTGCGGCGGAGGTTGACGTAATCGCCGTCAAAGCTGACGACTTCATAATACCAGGGACCCATCGTAAAAACTCCTTTCTGATACTGCGATTCAGCGGTGAGAGGTTTCATTGATTATCCGGGTCATCCTTGTGCTCATGCTTCCAGTGGTAGTAAGGCCCAAGGATACAGACCGCAGAAAGCACCAGAACGGCGAAGAGGAACGAAGTGGCGCGCTGCATCTTTGTTAAAAAGACGTAAGAAAACTCACACACCGCGAGGATGAGCTCCAGCACGCCGACCCAGCGCTGCCAGATCTCCCGCTCTTTGGGCTTCATGCGAGACGAGTATCCCCAGGTGATCTTGCGTTTGCAGACATCACAGACGCCCAGGACAAGCAGCAGGGCTCCCAGTGCAATGCTGAAGAGATGGTAATACATACATAGCGCTCCTTTCTGTCTTGAAAAATCCGGGATTTTACAGCTCCATCATACCATAGCCGCCGCGCGCACACAAGAACGAAATTTCATCCGAAAGAGGGGAGCAAAAAATACACGCAATGCGTGTACGGCTCTTGTGGATTTTGAAAAAATATGATATACTACTTTCTACTGATGCGCCATCGCCAAGCGGTAAGGCAGGGGACTTTGACTCCCCCATCGTAGGTTCGACTCCTGCTGGCGCAACTGAAAAGCCGCCCGTGTGCTGTCACGCACCGGGCGGCTTTTTGCTGTCTTTTTTTTCGATTTTCAGTGCCGCCGGATCTTCTTCGGCGCATTTCTCCCGTGCCATGCGTTGAGCAGCAGCCAGAGGCCGTAAATGGCGGCGGAGAGGATGCTGAGGGCGATGACCACTTTCAGGTAGAGGCTGTGCAGGAACTCCTGGAATTTGTCCACGGTGAAGAGGACGGCGTTCCGGTTCACATCCTGCCCGGCCACCAGATTGACCACGCCGATGGTCTCACCGGCCAGCTTGAGCTCCACGGTGCCTACTACGTCGCCCTGCTGGATGGGAGCACAGACGTAGTCCGGCAGGTGGAAATATTTCTGGGTGACGGAGCCGTCGCCGGAGGAGGGCAGCAGGGTCATCATGTTGTCATCGGGGTAAAGCTGCAGGGTGTCGGTGTCCGAGGAATACTTGACCGGAATTTCGGCCAAGGCCAAATCGGTGTCCAGCGCGGCCTGGATGGAAAAGCTGTCAAACACCCAGTCGATGAGGTGGACGGTCTCATACAGGGCCGGGCGACGGTTGGCGTAGCCGTAATCGTCGCAGGTGTCCGGGCTTTGCATCACGCAGAAAATATAGGTGGAGCCATTTTTGTTGGCCCAGGAGACGTAGCTCTGGTTGCCGTTGTCGTCCTTGTAGGCCATCACATCGCACATGCCGCCCTGCATGGCGCTGCGGTAGAATTTGCCGCCGCTGGTCTTGTTCAGGGCCACGTTCTGGCTCAGCAGAACAAAGGATTTGGCGTGTTTTTCCTTGGCGGGCATCGTGAACGTGGGAGCCGAGGAAATTTCCACAAAGGCATCAAAGCTCATCAGATAGCGCAGGATCAGGTACATATCCACGGCACAGGTCACGTTGCCGCTGCTGATGCCGCAGGCATCCGTCCAGGTGCTGCCGGTGGTGCCGATGCGCTGGGAGAGGGTGTTCATCTGGCTCACCCAGCCGGCTAAATCGCCGCCGGAGAGGGAATAGGCCAGGCCCATGGCGGCCTCGTTGGCGTTGCGGGTGACCATGGCGTACACTGCTTCCCGGTAGGTGAAGGTCTCATTGGAGCGCATGTCGGCGTTGTTGCTGTTGTGCACATAATCCGAGATGGCGAACGGCATCTGGAAGGTGTCGTCCAGATGGTCGGCGTAGTTGGTCAGCAGCAGGGCGATGGTCATATATTTGGTCAGGCCCCCGGCAGACACCTGTTACGGGCTGTCCTTGTCGTAGACGATGATGTTGGTGTCGGTGTTGACGACATAGGCGCTCTGGGCCTTGACGTCATAGACGGGGCTGGGGTCGAACATGGCGCCGGCTGTCACGCTCAGGCAGCTGAACAGGACGGCAAACGACAGAAAGAGTGCAAAAATACGTTTCATGTGGACAATTCCTTCAAAAAGCGATATCATATAAAAAGCCGGGGCGGCGGTGCTGCGCCCGGAGAAATGAGCAAAAAACAAAGCCGAACGGCTTCATACTTTATAATAACAGGTTTGCCGGGGTGTGACAAGGCTTTTGCAGTTGTTTCACAAAACGGCAGGGAGGAAATGGATGGTATATCTCACAGGTGATACGCATGGCGAGCTGGACCGCTTCAAACACGGCAAGCTCCGCTGGCTGGGCAAGCAAGGGGACGTGGTGCTGGTGCTGGGCGATTTCGGGTTTGTGTGGGACGGCAGCAAGGCGGAACAGAAAAAGCTGGACTGGCTGCGCAAGCGCCCCTACACCCTGCTGTTTCTGGACGGCTCCCACGAAAACTATGACCTGCTGGCCCAGTACCCCACGGTGGAACTGTTTGGCGGCAAAGTGCAGGCACTGGGCGGCAATGTGTATCATGTCTGCCGGGGCAGCGTGCTGGAGCTGGAGGGCAAAAAATACCTCTGCTTTGGCGGCGCGGAAAGTCCGGACAAAGAGGACCGGGAGCCGGGCGTGAACTGGTGGCCTCAGGAGATGCCTTCGGACGAGGAATACGCCCGCTGCGAGGCCGCGCTGGAAGCAAACAGCTGGCAGGTAGATTATGTGCTGACCCACGATGCACCAAGCAGGTTCCTGGATTTTTCCGCTCTGGCCTCCGGCGAGAGCAACCGCCTGCATCTCTTCCTTGATAAAATTCTCCTCAAGCTGACCTATACCAAGTGGTTCTTCGGCTGCTACCACAAGGATGTGCAGCTTTCTACCAAGAGCCGCTGCCTCTTCTGCGACGTGGTCTGCATGGGGGAGCGGCACGCGAAATTTTCAAAGCATCCATAAAGCAAAACGGACGGGCCCGGCGGCTCGTCCGTTGCTTTTTATACCGGTTCAATTCATTGCCCCGGATTTCTCGAACATCTGCTGCACCTGAGCGGCCAGCAGGGCGTGGTCCGGGTGTTCCAGCAGCGGGTCGTCGGCCAGCAGGGCCACCGCTTCGCTCTGGGCGGCGTGAAGGGTGCGGGTGTCGTTCATCAGATCGGCGATCTGCAGGGTGGGCAGGCCGTGCTGGCGGCTGCCGAAAAAGTCGCCGGGGCCGCGGGTCTCCAGATCGTACTGGGCCACCGCGAAACCATCGGCTGTGGAGCAGAGGAACTTGAGCCGCTTCTGGACATTCTCGCTGGTGTTGTCGCTGACAAGGAAGCACCAGCTCTCTGCGGCACCGCGGCCCACCCGGCCCCGCAGCTGGTGCAGTGCGCTCAGGCCGTACCGCTCGGCGTTTTCGATGACCATGACCGTGGCGTTGGGCACGTCCACACCCACCTCGATGACGGTGGTGGACACGAGGGCGTCCAGCCGCCCGGCCTTGAAATCCTCCATGACGGCGGCTTTCTCCTTGGGCTTGAGCTTGCCGTGCATCAGGCCCACCCGCCGCTCGGGCAGCAGGGCCTTGGCAATGTCCTCATAATAGCTTTTGACGGCATTCAACCCGCCGTCCGGCGTTTCCTCGATGGCGGGGCAGACGATATACACCTGCCGCCCGGCGTCGATCTCCCGGTCCAAAAAGCCGTACAGCGCTCCCCGCTTTTTGCCGGTGATGCACCGGGTCTTGACCGGTGTGCGGCCCGGCGGCAGCTCGTCCAGAATGGAGATGTCCAGGTCGCCGTAGATCAGCAGGCCCAGCGTGCGGGGGATGGGGGTAGCGCTCATCACCAGCAGGTGCGGGTTCGCGGCCTTTTCGGCCAGCATGCCGCGCTGCCGCACCCCGAAGCGGTGCTGCTCGTCGATGACGGCAAGCCCCAGCCGGGAAAACTCTACCCCCTCGCTGAGGATGGCGTGGGTGCCGACGATTAAATCGGCCTCGTCGTCCCGGATGGCGGCGAGGGTGGTGCGCCGTGCGGCGGCTTTCATGCCGCCGGTGAGCAGGGCTACCCGCATCCCAAAGGGGGAGGCAGCAGGCGGTTCAGGTTCTCCGCGTGCTGGGAGGCCAGAATTTCCGTCGGAGCCAGCAGAGCGGCTTGATACCCGCTGCGGATGCAGGCCCAGATGGCCGCAGCGGCCACCAGCGTTTTACCGCTGCCCACGTCTCCCTGCAGCAGGCGGTTCATGGAAGTCTCGCCCGCCATGTCGGTTAAAATTTCCTCCACGGCCCGGCGCTGGGCACCGGTGGGGGGGAGAATGGCAGCAAGGCCCAGAACGGTTCCGGGCTCATCTTTTGCATGGGGGCACCGGTGCGGGCGGCACCCCGGTTCTTCATCCGGCCAATGCCAAGCTGCAAAATCAACAGCTCTTCGTAAATGAGCCGCCGCCGGGCCGCAAAGGCCTCTTCCTCGCTGGCGGGGCAGTGGATGGCCCGGACGGCCTCCGCCTTGGAGAGCAGGCGGTACTTTTGCAGCATTTCCGGCGGGAGAGGGTCGGGCAGGAGCTCCGCGTGGGGGAGGAGCTGGCGGACGTTTGGCAATGACCCCGCTGGAAAGCCCCTCCGTCTGGGGGTAAACGGCCTCAAAGGGGATGCTCTCCACCTGTGCATCGGTGCGCACCTGCGGGTTGACCATCTGGCGGCGGAGCATCCCGCCCGTGACGATGCCCTGAAAATAATACTCCCGCCCGAGTTCCAGCTTCTGGGCGGCGTAGGGGTTGTTGAACCAGGTGATCTCCAGACTGGAAACATCGTCCCCGGCGGTGATCCGCTCCATCCGCCGCCCACCTGGCAGGACGCGCCCGCCGGGCTTGGCGAATACTTCCGCCTTGATGACACACTCGGTGTCCAGCGGGGCGGTGGCAATGGTGTAAGGCTTGGAAAAATCCAAATACCGGCGGGGGTAGTGGCAGAGCAGATCGGCCAGGGTCACGATGCCCAGTTTTTCAAACCGCTCGGCCGTTTTGGGCCCGACGCCCTTGAGGTAGCGCACCGGGGTATCCGGGGTAAGGGTGGTGTGAGTCTCGGCAGCCACGGGGCCACCTCCTTTCGTTTGCATTTATTATAGCACAAAGAATGCCACAAAACAAAAAATCCCGGAAGCCGCAGCTTCCGGGAACCTTTTGGAGGTGACGACCAGATTTGAACTGGTGGATGAGGGTTTTGCAGACCCTTGCCTTACCACTTGGCCACGTCACCATATTTGGAGTGATGATTTCCACTCCTGTTGGAGCGGCCGACGAGGCTCGAACTCGCTACCTCCACCTTGGCAAGGTGGCGCTCTACCAGATGAGCTACGGCCGCATATTCGGTGCATTTTACCTTGCACCCATCATTTCTGATGCCCTGAAACAAGTTCAAAGTAGGTGAAAGCTTGCGCTTCAAATGTGGCGACCCGGATCGGGCTCGAACCGACGACCCCCAGCGTGACAGGCTGGTGCTCTAACCAACTGAGCTACCGGGCCATATTGGAGCAACTATTGCTGCTCCGTTATGGAGCGGCCTACGAGGCTCGAACTCGCTACCTCCACCTTGGCAAGGTGGCGCTCTACCAGATGAGCTACGGCCGCATATATAAGATGAAAGGAAATAATTCATTTCATCTTAAAGGTGGTGCCTCCGATCGGAATCGAACCAATGACACGGGGATTTTCAGTCCCCTGCTCTACCGACTGAGCTACAGAGGCGCACCGGACGATGATTATTATACCCGAAATTCCGGATTTGTAAAGAGGAAATTCCAAATTTTTTTGAAAAAATCAGACTTTTCTTGAAAAATGCGTGAAGACGATGAATAATAAGAGAGGAAATTTGCGCTTTGGGCCGCCGGTGCAGGGAGCAAAATGCGACAAAAGCCAAAATTGACTTTCTTTACAACCTATGGTTTAATAAGAATCGAAAGACAATTCGGCCCCGGGCAGGCCGCTTTTTTTGCCGCGGGCCGGGAGGGTAATATGGCGAAAAAACAAGAATACGGCAATGAAAGCATTACTTCCTTAAAAGGCGCCGACCGTGTCCGCAAGCGGCCGGCTGTTATTTTTGGCTCGGACGGCGTGGAGGGCTGCGCCCACTCCATTTTTGAGATCGTCTCCAACTCCATCGACGAAGCCCGCGACGGCCACGGCGATACCATCAATGTCACCCGCTGCAAGGATGGCAGTGTCATAGTGGAGGATTTTGGCCGCGGTATGCCCGTGGACTGGAACAACGGCGAGGGCCGCTACAACTGGGAGCTGCTGTTCTGTGAGATGTATGCAGGCGGCAAGTACGGCGAAGGCGCGGATAATTATGAATTCAGCCTTGGCCTGAACGGTCTGGGTCTGTGCGCTACCCAGTATGCTTCTGCGTGGATGACGGCGGATATCTACCGTGACGGCTGCCACTATCACCTTGATTTTAAAAAGGGCGAGAACGTGGGCGGTCTGCAGAAGGAAGAGTACAAGGGCCGCCGCACCGGCAGCATCATCCACTGGAAGCCGGACGACGAGGTCTTTACCGACATCGACGTGCCTGGCAGCTACTATAAGGATGTGCTGCGGCGGCCGGTGGTCAACGCGGGGCTTACCCTCAACTTTACCGATGAAAAAGAGAAAGACCCCGCCACGGGCAAGGCCTGGAAAGAGAGCTGGTGCTACGCCCACGGCATCGCGGATTATGTGGCCGAAGTAGCCGGGGAGGACAGCCTGACCCCCGTGTACAGCTGCGAGAGCGAGGCCTCCGGCCGGGATCGTGAGGACCAGCCGGATTACAAAGTCAAGATGAGCGCGGCATTCTGCTTCTCTAATAAGGTGCAGATGCTGGAGTACTACCACAACTCCTCCTGGCTGGAGCACGGCGGCAGCCCGGAACACGCGGTCCGCACCGCGTTCGTCTACCAGATCAACAAGTATCTGAAAGAGAAGAACCTCTACAAAAAAGGCGAGAGCGCCATCAGCTTTCAGGACGTGCAGGACTGCCTGGTTTACGTCTCGTCCAGCTTCTCCACCCGCACCAGCTACGAGAACCAGACCAAAAAGGCCATCACCAACAAGTTTGTGGCCCAGGCCATGACCGAGTTCCTCAAGCACCAGCTGGAAGTCTACTTCATCGAAAAGCCCGACGAGGCCCAGAAGATCTGTCAGCAGGTGCTGGTGAACAAACAGAGCCGCGAGCACGCCGAGAAACCCGCCAGAGCATCAAAAAAAGACGCTGACCACCCAGATGGACCTGGCCAACCGCGTGCAGAAATTTGTGGACTGCCGCACCAAGGATGCCACCCGCCGCGAACTGTACATCGTGGAGGGCGATTCCGCTATGGGCGCGGTCAAACAGAGCCGCGACTCGGAGTTTCAAGCCATCATGCCCATCCGCGGCAAGATTCTGAACTGCCTGAAGGCTGATTACGCCCGCATTTTCAAGTCGGACGTCATCGTGGACCTCATCAAGGTCATGGGCTGCGGCGTCGAGCTGGGCGGCAGCCACAATAAGGACCTTGCTACCTTTAATCTGGACAACCTGCGCTTAATAAGGTCGTCATCTGTACCGATGCCGACGTCGACGGTTATCAGATCCGCACCTTGGTACTGACGATGCTCTACCGCCTGACCCCCACCCTCATCAACCAGGGGTATGTGTATATCGCGGAATCCCCGCTGTATGAGATCAACACCAAAAACAAGACCTACTTTGCCTATACCGAGCCGGAAAAGGCGACGTTCCTGGAAGAGATCGGCGACAAAAAGTACACCATCCAGCGATCCAAGGGTCTGGGCGAGAACGACCCCGAAATGATGTGGCTGACCACCATGAACCCGGAAACCCGCCGCCTCATCAAGGTGCTGCCCACCGATGTGGAGGAGACTGCCCGGGTGTTTGACCTGCTCCTGGGCGATAATCTGCAGGGCCGTAAGGAGCACATTGCGGAGCACGGCGCTGAGTATCTGGACGATCTGGATGTATCCTGATGGCAGACGGACATCCCCACGCAAGTGAGACGGGCCATTCCATCGCCCGCCCTAAACAGGGTCCCACCCCAGCGGACACTTGCTTTGGGAATATCCGTCTGCCCGGAATGCCCAGCGAATCGGATAAAGAGGATTTACAATGCCAAGAAAATCAACCAAGAAAACATTAAAGCCCGTCCGCCCGCAGCTGGGCGAGGGCGTTGAAATTTTAAACGCGGGCAGCGTACTGGAAGAACCCATCACCCAGACGCTGGAAACCAACTATATGCCCTACGCCATGAGCGTCATCGTCTCCCGCGCTGCCGGAGATCGACGGCTTTAAGCCGGCCCACCGCAAGGTGCTGTACACGATGTACGAGATGGGCCTGCTCAAGGGGCCCGCACCAAGTGCGCCAACATCGTCGGCAGCACGATGCACCTGAACCCCCACGGCGACGCCGCCATCTATGACACGATGGTGCGTATGGGACGCTCCAACGAGAGCCTGCTCGTACCGTTCGTCTCCTCCAAGGGTAACTTCGGCAAAGCGTACAGCCGGGATATGGCCTACGCCGCCGCCCGTTACACCGAGGCCAAGCTCGAACCCGTCTGCGACGAGCTGTTCCGCGATATCGACAAGGATACCGTGGATTTTGTGCCCAACTATGACGGCACCACCACCGAACCGACGATGCTGCCCGTCACATTCCCGACGATTTTGGCGAACAATACACTGGGCATTGCGGTCGGTATGGCGTCCAACATCTGTTCCTTCAACCTGGTGGAGCTCTGTGCCACAACCATCGCCCTGATGAAAGACGCCAAGCATGACATCGCCACCACGATGCCCGCCCCGGATTTTGTAGGCGGCGGCCAGATCATCTATGATGAAGCCCAGATGCGGGAAATTTACGAGAAAGGCCGCGGCAGTGTCCGGGTCCGGGCCAAGTACAACGCAGTGCCCGGCGAGAACATGCTGGAGATCACCCGCATCCCGCCCACCACCACGGTGGAGGCCATCATGGATAAGATCTCGAGCTGGTCAAGGCGGGCAAGCTGAAAGAGATCAGCGACATGCGCGACGAGACCGATTTGAACGGCCTGAAGCTGACGCTGGACCTCAAGCGGGGCGTGGACGCGGACAAGCTGATGGCAAAGCTGTTCAAGGCCACCCCGCTGGAAGACAGCTTCAGCTGCAACTTCAACATCCTTGTCTCGGGCCAGCCCCGGGTCATGGGCGTGCGGGAAATTTTGCAGGAGTGGACGGCCTTCCGGATGGAATGCGTCCGCCGACGCACCTACTACGACCTCCACGGCAAGGAAAAGCGCCTCCACCTGCTGCAGGGCCTTGCCGCCATCCTGCTGGACATCGACAAGGCCATCCACATCATCCGCACCACGGAAGAAGAGACTGAAGTGGTCCCCAACTTGATGATCGGTTTTGGCATTGACGAAGTGCAGGCTGAGTACGTGGCGGAAATCAAGCTGCGCCACCTCAACCGTGAGTATATCCTCAAGCGGACCAGCGAGATCGAGCAGCTGGAAAAGGACATCGCGGACCTGAACGACGTGCTGGCAAAGCCCGCCCGCATCCGCCGCATCATCATCATCAATGAGCTGAACGATGTTGCCAAGAAGTACGGTCAGCCCCGCCGCAGCGAGATCCTGTACGATCTGCCTGAGGAAGAGAACGGTGCCGAGGAAGAGACCGTGCCGGATTACCCCGTGACGGTGTTCTTTACCCGCGAGGGCTATTTCAAAAAGATACCGCCCCAGAGCCTGCGCACCGCCGGTGCCCACAAGCTGAAAGAGGGCGATGAGATCATCCAGCAGGTGGAGACCCGCAACAATATGGAAACGCTCTTCTTCACGGACAAGCAGCAGGTGTACAAAGTGCGTCTGGCCGAGCTGGAGGATGGCAAGGTGGCCCAGATGGGCATTTACCTGCCCGGGCGCCTGGGCATGGACGAGGGGGAAAACATCCTCGCCATGGTCATTACCGGCGATTACGCGGGCTATCTGTACTTCTTCTTTGCCAACGGCAAGTGCGCGAAAATTCCCCTCAGCTCTTACGCCACCAAGCAGAACCGCCGCAAGCTGCTCAAGGCATACAGCGATAAGGAGCCGCTGGCGAAGATGGTCTTCCTGCCCGAAGAAACGGAGCTGGCCATCCGCACCAGCGCGGGCCGGATGCTGCTGGTGGGCACGGCGCAGATCCCGGCCAAGACCACCCGCGACAGCCAGGGCGTGGCCGTCGTCACCCTGAAAAAGAACCAGCGCGTTGTCTCCGTTGTCCCGGCGGACACGCTGGAGCTGGCCAACCCTCACCGCTACCGCGTGCGCAGCCTGCCCGCCACGGGTGCTCTGATCCGCGCCGAAGACGAGGGCGAACAGATGAGCCTGCTGTAAAGAACTCCCCCAGTCGCCTGTGGCGCCAGATTCCCCCTTTTGTCACCTGCGGTGACATCTTCCCCGGCGCGGGGAAGTCGGCCTCTGAGATGGGGCCTTTGGCATGGTGGCAAAGCTTCTGGTTGAATTGCAAAGTGTCCGGTTTCGCCAGAGGCTCCCTCTCCGAGGGAGCTGGCACGGCGTAAGCCGTGACTGAGGGAGCTCAAGCAGTAGCGGAGACAAGTTTAAATCGTTTATCCTGAAAAGAGGAAGCTATCATGCAAAATATCGACCTGATTTGTGTGGGCAAGCTGAACGCGAAATATTTTGCGGAGGGTGTGGCCGAGTATCAGAAGCGGCTGGCAGCCTTTGCAAATTTCCGGATCATCGAACTGCCGGAAGAGAAGATCGAAGAGAAAAACGCTTCCGATGCTGTGGTGAAAAAGGCACTGGACAAGGAGGGCAAGGCCATCCTGTCCAACGTGCGCAAGGGTGCTGCCATCGTGGCCATGTGCATTGAAGGCAGGCAGATCTCCTCCGACGAGCTGGCGCGCTTCCTTGCTGACCGCGCAGGCAGCGGCGCGGGGGATGTGGCGTTCGTGATCGGCTCGTCCCACGGCCTGTCCGATGAGGTGAAAAAGGCCGCTGCACTCAAGTTCAGCATGGGACGCATCACCATGCCCCACCAGCTGGCCCGCCTTGTGCTGACGGAACAGATCTACCGCGCCTGCACCATCAATGCGGGCATGAAATATCATAAGTAAAGTGGAAAACCGGGCCGCGTCCGCGGTCCTCTTCCACTTTACAAGCGGCGCAAAAACATGGAAAAAAAACATGGTACAGTAAGAATACGCGGCAGTGGGGAAAGCTGCCCGAAACAACACACACGACACGGCAAACCAGCCGCGGACGGAAAGGATGTACTACAATGGAACAGAGCGAAAAGACCCTTGACATGATCGTCAATCTCTGCAAGAACCGTGGTTATGTGTTCCCCGGTTCCGAGATCTACGGCGGCCTGGCCAACAGCTGGGACTATGGCCCCCTTGGCGTGGAGTTCAAAAACAACGTCAAAAAAGGCATGGATGAAAAAGTTTGTGCAGGAAAGCCCCTATAACGTGGGTCTGGATGCCGCTATCCTGATGAACCCGCAGACCTGGGTGACTACCGGCCATGTGTCCAGCTTCTCGGACCCCCTGCTGGACTGCCGCGCCTGCAAGGCACGCCACCGCGCCGACAAGCTGATCGGTGAGGAGCACCCCGAGGTGAATGTGGACGCCATGAGCTTTGACGAGATGGACGCTTTCATCGCAGAGCACGAGGATATCGTCTGCCCCGTGTGCGGCAAGCACGACTTTACCCCCATCCGCAAGTTTAACCTGATGTTCAAAACTGCCATCGGCGTAACCGAGGATTCTTCCTCTACCTGCTATCTGCGTCCCGAAACCGCACAGGGCATTTTCGTCAACTTTGCCAACATCCAGCGTACCACCCGCCGCAAGCTGCCGTTTGGCGTCTGCCAGGTGGGCAAGGCCTTCCGCAATGAGATCACGCCGGGCAACTTCACCTTCCGTACCCGCGAGTTCGAACAGATGGAATGCGAGTTCTTCTGCAAGCCGGGCACCGACCTGGATTGGTTCGCCTACTGGAAAGATTACTGCGAAAAGTGGCTGCTGTCCTTGGGCATCAACAAGGAAAACCTGCGCCTGCGCGACCATGAGCCTGCCGAGCTGGCTTTCTACAGCCGCGCCACCACCGATATCGAGTACGCTTTCCCGTTCACCGACTGGGGCGAGCTGTGGGGCATTGCCGACCGTACCAATTACGATCTGGGCCGCCATCAGGAAGCATCCGGCAAGAGCCTGGAATATTTTGACCCCGAAACCAACGAGCATTACATTCCTTATGTCATTGAGCCTTCCCTGGGCTGTGACCGTGTGGCACTGGCTTTCCTGTGCGAAGCTTATGACGAAGAGCATCTGACCGACTCCAAGGGCAAGGAGGATGTGCGTACCGTGCTGCACCTGCATCCGTTCCTGGCACCGTTCAAGTGCGCTGTGCTGCCTCTGTCCAAAAAGCTGGGCGATAAGGCCATGGAGATCCGCAATGAGCTGGCCAAGGACTTTATGGTGGATTACGACGATGCCGGTTCCATCGGCAAGCGTTACCGCCGCCAGGATGAGATCGGCACTCCCTACTGCATCACCGTGGACTTCGACACCGTGGGCGACGAGGCCAAGGGCATTGCGGCCGACAACTGCGTCACCGTCCGCGACCGCGACACCATGGAACAGGTGCGTATGCCCATCAGCGAGCTGAAGAGCTACATCGAGAGCAAGATCGAGTTCTAATCGTTTTAGAGTTTAGAATGATAAAAAACACAGCCCCGCCGTTGCAATTTCGGCGGGGCTGTGCTATAATACAAACAGAAGAGAATGTTGCCAAGCAAACGGTCAGCACCTCTCCAGCATGTCATTCAACAAAAAATGACCGCAGGTTTCGGACGCTGGCGGTCATTTTTTGTTATTGAAGATCTTCCACGCGATATCGAAAATGCCAAAGCTCACGGTTGCAAGCAATGTGAGCAGAGCCAGAGTTTCTAAAAGCGTCATGAAGCATCCCCCTTTCGCATTTGCGTCAGGGGTGAGCAACAAAAATGCGTCAATCCCCGACGCGAAGCCGGAGAGGCGCGACCGCATGCCGTATGTAGACAGCGTTCTCGAGATCAGTATAACAGACGCTTCGCCCTTTTTCAACCGGGCGGGGCGCCTTTTTGTTTCTGGATGGTGGACATTTCCGCCCCAAACGGGTATACTGAAACAAAATAAACACGGTTTACACCGCAGGAGGAACCTTTCGTGGAAAACTTTAACGAACTTCTGAAAAAATATGCCGATTTTATCGTCCGGGTGGATGTGAATCCCCAGCCAGGCCAGACCCTCATCCTCCGCTGCCCGCTGGAGGCCGCCCCGCTGGCCCGCCTGTGCGTGCGCAGTGCCTATGAGGCCGGTGCCCGGGACGTGCAGGTGGATTGGAGCGACAACGCTGTTTCCCGCACCCGGATGGAGCTGGGCAGCGAGGAAGCCCTGAGCGACTTCAAACCTTACCAGCTGCGCCGCTATCTCGACTACGCCGAGAGCGAGGGCGGCGTCTGCATCCTGCATCTCCTCGCGGATGATCCGGAGGTCTATGCCGGGTTGGACGGGGCCAAGATCAGCCGGGTGAATGCGGCCAACCGCAAATATATGGCTCCGTGGCGTGAGTACACCATGAACGACCGGGTGCAGTGGTCCATTGCCGCCATGCCCAGTGCTCCCTGGGCCAAAAAAGATGTTCCCGGAGCTGGACGAGGCAGCCGCCATCGAGAAGCTGTGGCAGCTCATCTTTGACGTCTGCCGCGTGACGAACGGCGACCCCGTCAACGAGTGGAAAGCACATCTGGACCGCCTGACCGCTCTGGGCGAGAAAATGAACGCGTTCGACCTCGAAAGCGTCCACTTCCAGAGCAGCAACGGCACGGACCTGACCGTGGGCATTGCCGACAAGGCCCTCTGGGAGAGTGCCGGCAGCAAGAACGAAAAAAGGCGTGTTTTTCCTGCCCAACATCCCCACCGAGGAGGTCTTCACGGCGCCCCACAAGGAGAAGGTCAACGGCATCGTCTACGGCACCAAGCCCTACGTCTTTAACGGCCAGCTCATCAAGGGCTTCCATGTGACGTTCAAAGACGGCAAGGTGGTGGAGCACGGGGCCGAGGAGGGCGCGGAGCTGCTGGGCCAGCTCCTGAGCACCGATGAGGGAGCCTGCCACATCGGCGAGGTTGCCCTGGTGCCCGCCTCAAGCCCCATCAACCGCAGCGGCGTGCTGTTTTACAATACTCTGTTCGATGAGAACGCCGCCTGCCACATTGCATTCGGCGCCAGCTATCCCGGTACCACCCGGAACGGCACGACTCTTTCCAAGGAAGAGCTGCTGGCCCGGGGCATGAACCAGTCCGCCATCCACGAGGACGTCATGGTGGGCGCCGAGGACAGCCATATCACCGGCAAGTGCCGGGACGGCCGCACCGTGACCCTGTTTGAGAACGGTGTCTGGGTTTTGTAAGGCCTGCCCTTGGCCGCAGGGCCCCGCTGCTTTCGATAAAACAGAAAACCTGCCCGGGCTGCCAAGGGCTCCCCTGATAGGAAAGACTCCCCCGGCCGGGGGGGAGGTGGCACACAAGTGTCGAAAGGGGAGCGCCTGAGAGGTTTTTCACGAAAAAGCTTGCATAATCCGCAAGAGTATGCTATATTCTAGTAGTACGCTATAGTTTTTATGGAACGTGGGCCGCAAGGTCCGCGTTTCTTGTTTGTTTGGAGGTTTTTATGGCGAAACAGTCTGGCGGCAATACCGCCCAGAGAGTCGAAGCGCTTGTCCGCCCCACCGTGGAGGGCATGGGCCTGCGCCTGTGGGATGTTGTCTTTGAAAAAGAGGGGCCGGACTGGTATCTCCGTGTGCTGATCGACAAGGCGGACGGCTCCACCATGGACACCGACACCTGCGCCGATGTGTCCCATGCGCTGGACCCCATCCTGGACGAGGCTGACCCCATTGAGCAGAGCTATTATCTGGAGGTGGGCAGCCCCGGCCTGGGCCGCCGACTGACCCGCCCGGAGCACTATGCACCGCTGTACAGGGCCAGAAGATCAGCGTCAAACTGTCCGACAAGGCCAACGAGAACGGTGCCATGCGGAGGGTTTTCCGGCATCCTGACCTCCCGCGAGGGGAATACCATCACGGTGGAACCCGACGGCGGGCCCGTCTGCTTTGAAGCCTCCGCCGCCAGCACGGTGCGCCTGTGCGACGACGAAGACCTGTTTCATTGAAAAGTAAAACCCTGTATCACATAGAGAGTAAATTATAGGAGGAACCCGAAAAATGGCAGCAGCGAACAATGAATTTTTTGAAGCTCTCTCCATGCTGGAGCACGAGCGCGGCATCACCGCAGAGTACCTGATCGAAAAGATCAAGGCTGCGATTGTCATTGCTGTCAAAAAGGACTACGAAGTGGAGGACGACAACGTGCTGGTGGAGATCGACCCCGCCAACGGCAAATTTCAACGTTGCTCTCATTCAGGATGTTGTGGCCGATGAGGACTGGTACGACGAGCACAGCGAGATCGGCATTACCGAGGCCCAGAACATCCGCAAGGGCTACAAGGTGGGCGACCGGGTGGTCACCCCCTGAAAACCAAAGAGTTTGGCCGCATTGCCGCCCAGACCGCAAAGCATGTGATCCGCCAGGGCCTGCGCGAGGGCGAGCGCAGCCAGCAGCTGAGCGAGATCCAGTCCCGCGCCCATGACATCGTGCAGGCCACCGTCACCCCGCGTGGACCCCGAAAAGGGCATCGTGGCCGTGGATCTCGGCAAGGGCGGCAGCGCTGTTCTGCCCAGCAACGAGCAGGTGCCCGGCGAACACTTTACCGAAGGCCAGATGGTCCAGGTTTACGTTGTGGTCGATGTCTGGCACCGAGCGCGGCCCCCGCGTGACCATCAGCCGCACCCATCCCGGCCTGGTCAAGCGCATGTTTGAGCTGGAAGTGCCCGAAATCTATGACGGCACCGTTGAGATCAAGGCCGTTGCCCGTGAGGCTGGTGCCCGCACCAAGATGGCTGTGTGGAGCAAGAACCCCGATGTTGACCCCGTCGGCGCCTGCATCGGCGCCCACGGCGCCCGCGTGGAGAAGATCGTGCAGGAGCTGGGCGGCGAAAAGATCGACGTCATCCGCTGGAGCGAGGACATCACCGAGTTCATCTCCGCAGCGCTGTCCCCGGCAAAGGTTGTCAAGGTGGAGCTGCTGCCCGGCGAAACCAAGAGCTGCCGCGTGACCGTGCCCGACCACCAGCTGAGCCTTGCTATTGGCAACAAGGGCCAGAATGTGCGCCTGTGCGCCCACCTGACCGGCTATAATATTGACATCCGCCCGGAATCCGGCTACTATGGCGAGGAGGACGAAACCCCGGCTGAACAGCCGGCCGAAGCCCCCGCCGCCGAGACCGCCCCGGAAACCGGCAAGGAATAATGAGCACACGCCGTGCAATGCGGCGCTGAGACTGAAAAGAGGTCAGCCATTTGCAACAAAAACCGCAAAAAAAGGTGCCGGTGCGCCGGTGCGTTGGGTGCAACACCCAAAAACCGAAAAAAGAACTGGTGCGCATTGTGCGCAGCCCCGAAGGTGAAGTCAGCGTGGATCTGACCGGCAAGCGCTCCGGCCGCGGCGCATACCTGTGCCCGTCAGCAGCGTGCCTGGCCAAAGCACGCAAGGCCAAGCGGCTGGAACATGCCTTTGGTGTGCCGGTGCCGGATGAGGTGTTTGAGCGCCTGACCGAGGAGATGGCCTGTGCCGAGCAGGCAGTAAAGGAGGCGATGCCCCGTGGCGAATGATAAGGACCCATTGTTGGGTGCATTGGGAATTTGCCGCAAAGCCGGCAAGCTGCTGCACGGCTATGACCGTGTGGAAGAAGCTGTGATGCGGGGCAAGGCATGCCTGGTGCTACTGGCCTGCGACGCCAGCAAGCGCACCACGCAGCATATGCAGGATACCTGCCGCGGGGTGATCCCCTGCGCGGTGATGCCGCTGAAAGGCGAGGACCTGCGCATGCTTACGCCAAAGCCTGCTGCCGTATTTGCGGTTACGGACGAAAACCTTGCACACCTGTGTGCAGGCTACCTCAAAAAGCAAGTGAAGGAGGATTCAGCCAATGGTTGATTTCAAATACAAAGTTACGGATATTGCAAAAGATTTTGGCATCAGCACCAAAAAGGTTATCGAAACTTTTGCGGAGCTGACCGGCGAGACCCGCAAGACGGGCGCGACCTTTGAAGAAAACGAGGTCAACGCCCTGATGGAAGCCCTGACCCGCGAAACCGCCGTCAAGGACCTGGGCGAGTATCTGGCATCCGGCAAGGAACCGCAGCCCGTCAAGCAGGAGACCAAAAAGCCCGAAGCAAAGCCCCAGGCGAAAAAAGAAGCGCCGAAGCCGGAGGCCGCTAAGCCCCAGCCCAAGCAGCCGGAAGCCCCCAAGGCAGAGCCGAAAGCGGAGCAGGCCAAGCCCGCCCAGAATGCGCAGCCCAAGGCAGCACAGCCCAAACCGGCCCAGCAGGAAAAGCGCAATGATAAGCGCAATGATAACAAGCAGGCCGAAAAGCGCAGCGAAAAGCGCGTGACGATGCAGGAGCTGGCCAGCGAGACCGGCATCAAGGAGCCCGTCGCCACCGAGCAGGTCAAGGTTGACCGCGCCCAGGTGTCTGTGGATACCCGCACCGTGGATGTGAACGTGGATAAGTTCAGCGCACGCTATGATGACCTGGCCGACAGCCGCAATATGCCCAGCAAGCGCAAGAACGCCCCCACCGGCAAAAAAGAAAAGTTCAACAACCGCAATAACCGCCGCGGCCAGCAGTTTGGCCGCCGCCGTGAAACCGAAGCCGAGCGCCTGCAGCGCATCCAGCTGGAAAAGGCCCGCAACGCCCAGCTCAAAATCTCCATCCCCGATGAGATCACCGTTGGCGAGCTGGCTACCCGCCTGAAGCAGAACGTGGCCAAGGTTGTTGCCAAGTTCATGCAGATGGGCGAAATGCACGCTGCTTCCGATGTGATCGATTTTGATTCCGCCGCCCTGATCGCAGAGGAATTCCACGCAAAGGTGGAGCATGAAGTTCATGTTTCTATCGAAGAGCGCCTGTTCACCCAGGAAGAGGACAGCGCCGATCAGCTGGTCGAACGTCCGCCGGTCGTTGTTGTTATGGGCCACGTTGACCACGGCAAAACTTCCATCCTGGACCGCATCCGTTCCACTAACGTTACCGCAGGCGAAGCCGGCGGCATTACCCAGGCCATCGGCGCTTACCAGGTCAATGTCAACGGCAGCCCCGTTACCTTCCTGGATACGCCGGGCCACGAAGCCTTTACCGCCATGCGTGCCCGCGGCGCGGATATGACCGATATCGCGGTTCTGGTCGTTGCTGCCGATGACGGCATCATGCCCCAGACCATCGAGTCCATCAACCACGCCAAGGCTGCCAACGTCAAGCTGATCGTTGCCATCAACAAGATGGATAAGCCGACCGCTAACCCGGAGCGCGTGAAGGAACAGCTGACCAAGTATGAGATCGTGCCCGAAGACTGGGGCGGCGAAACTGCCTGCATCCCCGTGTCTGCCGCTACTGGCGCAGGCATCCAGGACCTGCTGGAACGCATTGTTCTGGAAGCAGAGGTCATGGAGCTGAAAGCCAACCCCAACCGCCGCGCCAAGGGTGCCGTTGTGGAAGCCCGCCTGGATAAGGGCCAGGGCACCATTGCCACCCTGCTGGTTCAGAACGGCACCCTGCACAAGGGCGACTGTCTGATTGCCGGTACCGCCGTTGGCCGTGTGCGTACCATGCGCAACGATAAGGGCGTTGAGATCGAATCCGCCGGTCCTTCCACCCCTGTGGAGATCACCGGCCTGACTGAAGTGCCCACCGCCGGCGATATCTTCGAGGCTGTTGAGGATGAACGCCTGGCCCGTGAATTGGCTGACAAGCGTACCACCGAAGCCAAGGAAAAGCAGTTTGCTGCTTACACCAAGGTCACGCTGGATAACCTGTTTGACCAGATGGCCCAGAACGATATGAAGGAACTGCCCATTGTTGTCAAGGCTGACGTTCAGGGCAGCGCCGAAGCTGTGAAACAGAGCCTGGAAAAGCTCAGCAACGATGAAGTGCGCGTGCGCGTCATCCATGCCGGTGTTGGTGCGATTTCCAAGTCCGATGTTTCTCTGGCCGATGCGTCCAACGCCATCATCATCGGCTTCAACGTCCGCCCCGACGCTGTCGCCAAGGCCGAGGCCGAGCAGACCGGCGTCGAGATGCGTATGTACCGTGTCATCTATGACGCCATCAACGATGTTTCCGACGCTATGAAGGGTATGCTGGCCCCCAAGGTGCGCGAAGTCGCCTTGGGCGAAGCACAGGTTCGCCAGGTCTACAAGATTTCCAGCGTTGGCACTGTTTCCGGCTGCCGTGTTACTTCCGGCAAGATCACCCGCGATGCCCAGCTGCGCTTGGTGCGTGACGGTATCGTCATCTGCGAGGATGCCATTGCATCCCTGAAGCGCTTCAAGGATGACGCCAAGGAAGTGGCCGAAGGCTATGAATGCGGCATCACCCTGCAGAAGTTCTCCGACGTCAAAGAGGGTGACGTATTCGAGTGCTTCAAGCTGGAAGAATACCGCGATTGATCCGGCATTGAGCCGTTCCCCGCTTGTTTGACAAGCCCCGCAGGGGGCTTTATGAGGTAAAGTTATGCCAAGCAAAAACCATGGCCGTATGGCACAGGATATGAAACGCGAGCTGATCGCCATTATCGGCGAAATGAAGGACCCCCGCGTTTCGGGCGGTCTGTTGACTGTGACCCGGCTTGATGTTACCCCGGACCTGGATGTCGCCAAGGTGTACATCAGTGTGATGGGGCGCGAAGGCGGCGCCGACCCGGTGGTGAAAGCCCTGAACAAAGCTTCGGGCCATATCCGCACCGAAGTCAGCCGCCGCATGCACATCCGCAAAGCCCCACGCTTTGTGTTTACCAAGGATGACAGCGCTGCTTACGCAGTGCACATTGACCAGCTGCTGCAGGATATTGAAAAAGCACACCCCGCAGCACAGGCAGAACCGGAAGAGCAGGAATAACCTGCCCAGACTGTATCTGAAAAGTCGAAAAATTAGTCTGTTTTTATAAACACAGCCGGATTTTGCGCTAAAAAACACAAAGGATCCCTGCGGCTCTTTGCCTTACATCCTGCTTGTGCTTGCGAAATATCTGTCATTTTCGTTGCTTTCAGATACATCTTAACTGGTGCTGCAGCCAGTCATCGACCAAAACGCGCAGTTGAAATTTACGCTTGCAGCTGCGCCTTCCCAAAGGCCGGAACCAACGGGGGAGAGGGAATAGCCCCCAATCGCGGCCGAGAAAAGAGGAGCCTTATGACCGAATCTGTGGATCGGCAGACAGCCGTGCTGCGTCTGCGCGGCGCGGACGATATCCTGATCCTTTGCCACAAAAACCCCGATGGCGATACCATCGGCTGCGCCGGTGCACTGTATCTTGCGCTCAAGGCGCTGGGCAAAAACGCCGCGATTTTATGCAGCGACCCCATCCCCAAAATGTATGATTATATGGAGCTGCGCTGGTTTGACGGCAGCTTTAACCCTGCATTTGTGGTGGCGGTGGATGTTGCCAGCATCCAGCTTTTTGGCGAAAACAACAATGTGCCGCAGTATGCCGCCCATACCAACCTTTGCATTGACCACCATGCCAGCAACAGCGGCTATGCCTATGAAACCCTGCTGGACCCCGGCGCCGCCGCGGCCTGCGAGTTTTTGCTGGATGTGATCGTGGATATGGGCGTGACCATTACGCCGCAGATCGCCAACTGCCTGTATACCGGCATTGCAACCGATACCGGCTGCTTTAAGTTTGCCAGTACCACGCCCCGCACCCATATGGCGGCGGCCCGCGTGATGGAAGCCGGTGCCGATGTGGAAAAACTGAATGCCCGCCTGTTTGAATCCCGCTCCCATGCCCGCATAACTGCGGAACGCATGGCGATGGAAAGCCTGGAATATTATTTCAACGACCTGTGCGCCGTGATCTGCCTGACCTGGGACCAGATCGAATCTTCCGGCGTGGCGGGTGCCGAGCTGGAGGACCTGACCAGCCTGCCGCGCTCCATTGAAGGCGTGGAGGTTGGCCTGACCTACCGCCAGCAGCGGGATGGCAGCTTCCGCATCAGCGTGCGTACATCGGGCAACATTGATGCCTGCAACATTGCGCGCCGCCTGGGCGGCGGCGGCCATGCCCGCGCAGCCGGGTGCGAGATCAGCGGCAACCTGGATAACGCCAAGCATGCCGTGCTGGAGGAAGTCCGCAAGGAGTTGCAGCGCTGCGGCTTGCTGGATCAGGACGCTGGTTGAAGGCCAGCTGCACCACAACGCGCAGCACACGGGGATGCGGCACACGCCTGTAAACCTGCAAGATGGCACCGTCTGCTTGCCGCCGCAAGGCTGGCACCGCAGCTGGGTGCTGCTGCCGAATGCAGCACAATAAACTGAAAAGGAAAACCCCAATGAATACTTGTGCCATTCTCCCAGTTGATAAACCTGCGGGCTGGACCAGCTTTGATGTGCTGGCCAAGCTGCGCGGTGCGCTGGGAACGCGCAGGCTGGGGCACGCGGGCACACTGGATCCTATGGCGACTGGTGTGCTCGCCGTGTTTATCGGCAATGCCACCGCCGCGGCGGACCGCCAGCCTGACCATGATAAAACCTATGAAGCTACCATTCGCCTTGGCCTGCGCACCGATACCGGCGATGTGACCGGTACCGTGCTGGAAACAGCCCCTGTTACGGTGGGTGAAGCAGCTGCTGAAAGCCGTTCTGCCCCGCAGTTTATGGGGCCGGCAGATGCAGACGCCGCCGATGTATTCGGCGGGTCAACGGATCAACGGCCATGGAGGTGGAGCGGAAAGCCCGGGCCCCGAGGCACTGCAGGCTTTGATGCTGCCGGTGGAGAGCGTGTTTACCTCTCTGCCGCTGCTGGTGGCGGGCGAGCGGGTGGAGCAGCACCTGTACAATGGCTGCCCTACCAGCCGCTACCCGGCGGCAGATGGCCGTTACCGGGTGCGGAACGCGCAGGGCCAGTTTCTCGGCCTTGCCAACGTCACCGGGGGCGTGCTCCGGGTGGAAAAGCTCTTTGTGGAGCGAAACTGAAGGAAAAGGAATGATGCCAATGCAGATCTATTCACAGCTTGTGCCGCTTGCGCTGGGCAATGCAAACGGCAGTGCCGTGGCCATGGGCTTTTTTGACGGCATCCACATTGGCCACCGCGCCGTCATCGAGGGGGCGGTCCAGTGGGCAAGAGCCCACGGGGCATCCCCGGCGGTATTCACGTTCAAATTGCCCACCGAAAACAAGATGAAAGGCAAGCGCCTCCTCTCCACCGAGGATAAACATGCCCTCATCGAACGTCTGGGCGTGGAGCATTATCTCTGCCCGGACTTTGAGGAGATCAAGGGCCTGACCCCGGAGCAGTTCGTGCTGGGCATCGTGCGGGACTGCAATGCCCGTGCGCTGGTCTGCGGCGAAAACTTTACCTTTGGTGCCAAAGCGGCCGGCAACCCGGAGCTGCTGCGCACCCTCTGCGCTCCGTTGGGGTGGAGGTGATCGTGGTGCCCATGGCGCAGTTTGAGGAAAAGCCGGTGTCTTCCACCCGCATCCGCACCGCGCTGGAAGGCGGCGACATCCCGGCAGCAAACGCCATGCTGGGGATGCCCTACGCCATCCGGTTCGAGGTGCAGCACGGTGCAGGTCTGGGCCGGACGCTGGGGGTGCCCACCATCAATCAGCTCTACCCGCAGGGCTTCCAGCTGCCCCGGTACGGCATCTATATCACCCGCACCAGAATAGG